>Ga0326727_10001717_pt1 | contig 78947 bp, 72 predicted proteins | sample MB2enrmetagenome_FD_207643 | JGI IMG/M metagenome (GOLD analysis project Ga0326727, IMG submission 207643) | Lab enriched peat soil microbial communities from McLean, Ithaca, NY, United States - MB29MY | ecosystem: Environmental > Terrestrial > Soil > Wetlands > Peat | place: USA: New York... | reverse complement strand
GGCAGGCGTCGGCCAGCCAATACCAGCCGAACATGCATTCGGCGCAGACGGTCAGATCATGGCGATAAGGCTCGACGAGTTTGAGGAAGTAATCGAAGTCGTTGTTACGGATGTTGGTATGGAGGAGCTTTTTACCCTGGCGGTCCATGAGGCAGACGTACATTTGATGGGCGTGCAGGTCGATTCCGCAGTTGAATTCAGTTGTCGAAGTGTAGTATTTCATAACTGTAGTATTTCATGATTGATGGGTGTCCTGAGGACCCCGGTTAACATGAATGGTTACGCGGGGAGTGCTGGTAACACTCCCCGCCCGTCGCCCAAGATGATAACCGAACCAACAAGGGCTTTGCTGAGTTTCAAGACGGTGCAGCCAACAGCCACCGCGCCGGTCAGTTGGCGTACCGACGGAAGTCAGAACGCTGTGGTTGTAGTCGCGAGGGCGGCTGCCAGTGGCTGTGGCTGACCTTTGCGTTAGCTGGCAGCCGAATCCGAAGCCGAATTGCTGGCAGGCCGGGCAAAGTGGGCAGGCATTTTGTGAAGCGACAGGCGAACGCAGGAGCGGACTGGAGCCTGGGACAGCGCGGAATAGAGACTGCCGTGTTTGGTCACGATTAAGCCTTGACAAGGACGACAATGATGTTAATTTCAACAACAGTATGGTGCCAGAGCATCAAAAACCAACAAATGCGGCTGAGATTGGCCTCGAATTGGTCGGGCACGCAAGAGCAACGGTGTTTAGCGCCAATCGCGGGTTGGTGATTGAGCTATTCCCCTTTATTTTCGAGGCTTCTCAACGAATGAGTGCGCGGGCGATTAGTCGATTCCTGCTGGAAGAACAAGGCGTGAAATTGAGTGCCGTTACCATCACGAAAGCGCTCAATGATCCCCAAAAGAGTTGGAATGCGTTTTTTGACACGATTGAACCTTCCGCCCGGGTGATTGCCAATTGGCACAGATCCGAGTCTTTAAGTTTTTTGTTCACGGACCGAATCGCTTATGAACGTTCCACTGACCGCGCCATTGGGAAGTTCGTGAATCCTATTGGTCGCCTTGCTGCTAAGTTGTTGGTGAAAGGCGACGTGCTTTCGGCAGACAAAATTCTTCGTGGGAAGTGGTTCTGTATAAACAAGGAGACCAGGCTGAAGGGCAAGGTGTATCTGGAAAGTCGGCTGGCCGTTTGGGTTGTGAAAAGGGAAAAATGAATGCGGAATCGAACAACCAAGAGCAACGCTGGCTGAGCTATTCGCAAATGGCAGAGCGCTTGGGTGTTTGTGAGCGAACCATTCGGCGGGATGTGGATGAGGGGAAGCTGCCCAAACCAATTCGGATTCGTGGCTGTATCCGTTTCGATTGGCTGGAGGTAGCGAAAGAGTTGGAAGCGCGAAAGTCGGCTTAAAGGTTTATGGAAAAAGTTAATGTCAAATTGTTCCGACCTCGGCGGCGTAAAAACGGACGTTCGGTGGCATCGCCCTTTTATCATCTGCGTTGGTCGGTGCGCGGCCAGGGACAGGGACAGCGCTCCCTGAACGTGCGTGACCGGCAAGTGGCGGAGAAGTTGAAAGCCGATTTCATCGGTGAAAAGGAACGGGAATTGAGCGGCATCATTGCGCCACGACTGATGCGGGAAGCGGCGGGCCGGGCTCTGACAGAACATTTGGCTGATTTTCTGGCTTACCTGGAAGGGCTTAATCGGAGCGCCAGCCATATCAGCCACGTGGGAACGCGAGTGGAAAAACTCATCGCTGATTGCGGGTGGCGTTACTTGGCGGACGTAACGGCCAAGTCGTTTGAGGTTTGGCAGCGGGAACAATCCGGCACACTTGCAGCCAAGACATTAAATGAGTATCGCGCAGCCATGTATTCGCTGCTGGCATGGTTGGAAGAGAAAGAGGAGCTTGTCGGGAATCCGTTCAAGCGGGTTAAGAAAGTGGACGGACGGGGGCGCGAAAAGGTCAAACGGCGGGCGGCGAGGCCAGAGGAAATGAATGATTTATTGCGCGTCGCCGGGCCTTATGCCGTGGCCTACCTGGCAGCCGTGACGACGGGTTTGCGGCGGGGTGAATTGGCAAAGCTGGAATGGGGCGACCTGCATTTGGAGGTGGCGCAACCTGTCGCGCTGGTGCGGGCCGCGACGACCAAGAACCGGCAGGCTGCGAAGGTCTATTTGTGCCGACAACTGGTTGCGGAACTCAAAAAGCTGATTTCCCCGGGCATGGCATCCAATGACGTGGTCTTGGCGCGACGCATGCCGAGTACGAAGCAAATGCGCAAACATCTGGCAGCGGCAGGCATTGCGTATGTTGACGGGCAAGGCCGGCGTTTGGACTTTCATGCATTGCGGATGACGTTTGACACGAACCTGGCGATTGCCGGCGTGCCAGATGCGGTGCGCACGAAATTGATGCGGCACAAAAGTCCCCGGCTGACGATGGAAGTTTACACGGACAGCGAAAGAGTGCCGGTGTCGGAGGCGGTGGAAAAATTGCCGGAGTTCGGATGTCTTGAGAGCGGGAAAGAGCACACACCAAAAGACGCACCAGTTTTAGTCGCGGGCAGTCCGGCCGTGTCCGTGCCTGTCACTTTGACGTTCGATAAGAACGGGGATAAAGCCCCTGAGAACATTGGCGAAAGTCACTGCGTGTCACCTCTTGTTCTGGCCGGTCTCGAACAGTCAAATGGCGGAGAGAGGGGGATTCGAACCCCCGATAGGGATTTAGGCCCTATAACGGTTTAGCAAACCGTCGCCTTCAGCCACTCGGCCATCTCTCCACTATTGATTATAAGTAACTTAGGATGCGACGAAGGGTAGTCGATTGACAATTTGATACTGCCTGCATGAAAGAGAGAAAAGCAGGGACAAAAGCCGCCGACTGCGCGAAGAATTGGCAGACGACGCAATACACAAACCTAATCCACTACGTTCCATCGGGGAGTTATTTCGCACGGTTGCGCGTTGCTGGCAAGCACATTTGCAAAAGGCTGAAAACGGACGTGCTCACGGTGGCGAAGCTCAGACTGGCCGATCTGGACAGAAGCGAACGGGAAGCGGTGGTCCATTGCAGCCGACATGAGCGCGTTCTTGGGCACGCTTCGTAAAATCTGCCTCGGCATTCGCGCTCGCGACACAGGTTTTGACCGTCGCGGCTTTCGCGGTGGCGAGGCCGGAATGCGGGGGAGACTGGAACAGATCGGCAAGGCTTTCGCTGGGGGCTACAATGCGGCTCTGCAGGACGATGAATTCGAGGCGCTGCTTCCCAGATTGAAATCTTTCGATTTGGAACTGCATGGTTTTGCGTTTGAGGGGGCGGCGATGGGATTGGCGCTGCTCGATTTCATCACGCCCTGGCGCAAAGACCGGTTCCGATCCTTTGTGCAGGGTGCGGGTGACGCGCACACCTATTTGGTGCACGCGGGTGCGGGTTGGATGCTGGCCAGAACACTCACCCGCACTTGCGCGGCTACCTTTAAGAGCTCTTCAGCAGTCCAAAGAAAAGTTCTCACCCCCAACGACTTTGTCTCTCTGTCTGCCGTGGCCCAAAGACTCTTGAGCTTTCAAGCCCATTACGAACAAGTCGCCCGGCCTTTTGAATGGAAGTTCAGACGCGCCAACCTGCAAGAGTTGATTGCCCAATCCAAAACCCCGGTCGCTCTGGCCGCTTGAGCGCGGAATACGTCACCGAACTTCCTGCCCAGCGTACTTAGTTCTGCAAAAATACGAAGGCGCCGTATCCTACAACGCGGTCACGCCTGCCGAACGTGTCCCCTGAGTTCCGCAAATCCACAGTGCGGCAGCGCAACCCGCGTTGGCGGGCCACCCACAAAAGCCCGCGAATCGGCCGGCAGCCGCACGCCTGGTCGGCTTCCAGTTCCTCCCAGTTCAGGGATTCAATCAGGCGTGCCGTGCACTGGTCGGTTTCTTGCGCGGTCGCGTAGTCCAGGTAATGACTTAGATCTGAACTGACAACGATGCAGGTTTCGCTTCCTCCCCAAAGTGTGTTCAATACTTCGCCAACCTGAACCGGCGTGGCGTCTCCCACCACCAATGGCACCAGTTTGAATTGGCCCAGGGCGATCTGAAGGAACGGCAGATGAACCTCCAGGCTGTGCTCATTCCGGTGGGCGGCATCCAGGGTCGTCACCTGCGGCAAAGCTCGGGCGTGCCCGACCGCCTCCTGATCCACCGGGACGGAGCCCAAAGGCGACTGGAATATTCCGGCGCTGCTGGCTGCCAGTCCGCGGAACGCCACAAAGTGCGAAGGCCCCAACAACACGACGCGTTTGAACGTATCCCGTCCTCGCCTCAGGCAGGCGTAAGCGGATCCCGCAATCGGCCCCGAAGCCATGTAACCGGCATGAGGCGCAATGACGGCCTTCGGGACCGCATCATCGCAGGGCGCGGTCGCGTCGGCGAGAAAACCGTTCACGGCCTTCTTCAGTTCCTCGGGATCGTCCGGATAAAACTGCCCCGCCACGGCGGGCGGTCGCACGGCCGGAGCTGCCGATCCCGTTGTGAATCTTTCAAACATCTCGCTTACCTCGGTTCCACCGGGTGCGGACGCCGGCGATAATAATCGACCATTCCTTTGCCCGTGCGCACGCCTTCCGGGCCGCTTGCGGGCCAGATGCCGGGAATGACAACTCCACAGCGCGGACACGTGCCGGCGGGAGTGATTTTATACGCCCGGACCAAATAACCATGGCGGTCAATCACGGTTTCGTTGCAGCCCGGACAGCGCGTGTTTTCCCATTCGCCGACCCGCCCGGGCAGGTTGCCCGCGTAAACGAAATGCAACCCTTCCCCGGTCCCGATCTCAGCGGCTTTGATCAGGTCACCTGTCTGCGTTGACGGCGGATCGGTCTTCTTGTAGTCCGGGTGGAAGGCGGTGACATGCCAGGGAATACTGCGGCTCACCGAGGCCAGGAACCGGGCGATGGACTGCAGTTCAGCAGGGCTGTCATTGAACCCGGGCACGACCAGCGTCACCACTTCGAGCCAAATGCCGCGTTGATGGAGCATGCGGATCGTTTCGGTCACGTGCTCGAGGGTGCCGCCCAGTGTCCGGTAACGGCGATCGTCAAAGCATTTCAGGTCCACCTTGTAAGCGGCGATCCAGGGTTGGAGAAAATCGAGCGCTTCCGCCGTGGCGTTGCCGTTGGAAACAAAGGCGCAGGTCAAGCCGTCCGACTTTGCCAATTGGAAGATGGCTACCGCCCACTCGGCGGTGATCAGCGGTTCGTTGTAGCTGGACACCATCAGCCTCGCTCCATTCCGACGCGCCGCCGCCACGAGTGTTTCCGGCGCCACCGGCTGGAGCGAGGCCGACGCCGCATCGTCGCGGAGCGCCTGGCTGGTGACCCAGTTCTGGCAATACGAACAGTGAAAGTCGCAACCCAGCATGCCAAATGTCAGCGCGTCGCTGCCGGGATAGACGTGAAAGAACGGCTTCTTCTCGACCGGATCGCAAGCCACGCCGGCGGTATAACCAAAGGGGACGCGCAGTTGGCCGCCGTCGTTGAAGCGCACTTTGCAGATGCCGCGTCGCCCCGGCGCGAGCAGGCAACGGTGGCCGCAAGCCACGCAACGCACACGGTCGCCTTCGGTGCGCCAGAGGCTGCCCACGACCGTGTGGCGGTCGAGCGCCGCCGCGAGCGTCTCGTTGGCCACGCGCGATCCACCCTGCGAGACGGCTGAGGATCGCGCTTCCGGCCGTTTATTTGTGGAGTCAGCTTGCATAAAGTTCCACCGGTAAGGTAAGCGCCCGGATGGGCTTTTGGCAAGCGAGCCAACGCGCCCCGTTGTTCGGCAGTGGTACAGTTTAGCCAAAAAGTTGGTGGGGCGAGCGTCCTCGCGAGCCGGAAACCGAACGATTTGACAGGCCTGCGGCTCGTCGGGAGTCTCGCTCTACCGAACTGTGCCACTACCTGTTGTTCCGGTGCCGGCGTCAAGATGCGCCAGCCCCGGAGCAGGAGGTTGGTGCGGGCTTGACCGGACCCTGAGGTGGCGCAAACATGCGGTTGCTATGGAAATCAAACTCACCGCAGTTCAGATCGAGAAGCCTGAACCCATTAACTTCATCCTCGGCCAGACGCATTTCATCAAGTCGGTTGAGGATATCCATGAAGCGCTGATCAACGCCGTGCCCGGCATCAAGTTCGGCCTGGCCTTCTGCGAATCGTCGGGCAAATGCCTGGTCCGCTGGACGGGCACCGATCCGGCGATGATCGAGTTGGCAAAGAAGAATGCCCTCGCCATCGGCGCCGGTCACAGCTTCATCCTTTTCCTGGCGGAGGGTTTTTATCCGGTCAACGTGCTGAATGCCATCAAAATGGTGCCCGAAGTCTGCCGGATTTTCTGCGCCACGGCCAACCCGGCTCAGGTGCTCGTCGCCGAAACCAACCAGGGACGGGGCATTGCCGGCGTGGTGGACGGTCTGCGTCCCAAAGGCATTGAAAGCGAGGCCGACATCGAGTGGCGAAAGAAATTCCTGCGCCAGATCGGCTACAAACTGTGATCACGCGTCGCAAGCGTGCGCTACGATGGTAGCGCGGGCATCCATGCCTGCGGGTTGTGGCGGCGCCCTGCCGCCAGCCGCGACCTTTCAAATACGCTCTAACGCGACCCGAAGCGCCCGGTGATGAACCTCATCCCGATCCAAGTCGAATGTTACGCCGGCGCCAAAGCGGACGAGGTGCCGCGCCGTTTCATTTGGCAAGATCAGCGCATCGAAGTAGAGGAGGTCGTCGACTGCTGGCACCAGGTTGAAAGCCAACCGGAATGGCCCCGCGCGGAATATTTCAAAGTGCGCGGCGTGGACAGGCGCGAATATCTTCTAAAACACGACCTGGAATCGGACAAATGGTATCTGGGAAGGCAATGGTGACCATGCGCAAGGCTCCCATCCACGAGCTCCTGAACCGCATCCGTTGGGACAATGAGTTCGCCCGCGGGAACTTCGAGCTGGGTTACTTTGACCGGGTGGAGGGCCGTGTGATTGTGGTCTCGTTTCGGCAAGTGGACTTCCCCAAAGACGATCCGCGAGCGTTTCGGGTCGTTGATGCGGAGGGCCGGATTCATCACGTGCCCTTTCATCGCGTTCGGGAAGTCTATAAAGACGGCTGGTCGGCTTGTTCGGACTTCGGCTTTGACAGCTCGGGTTCCTGCGACTGGCGGGTCATCGGCACGAACCGAACGGGCAGGACCGCATGCCGGTCTAGCTTGTCGCCATGCTTGCGCAGCAGCACCAGCTCCTGGTTCCACGTCGACCCGACGGGAATGATCATGCGACCACCGTTTTTGAGCTGCTCGACCAGCGGTTGCGGCACTTTCTCCGGCGCGCAGGTGACAATAATGGCGTCGAATGGCGCGGCTTCGGGCCACCCTTTGTAGCCGTCGCCGGCGCGCACATGCACGTTGGTGTAACCGAGCCGCCGTAGGTTGGAAGCAGCCCCCTCGGCCAGGTCTTTGATGATCTCGATTGTATAGACTTGCGCCACCAGGTCCGCCAGAACGGCCGCCTGGTAACCCGAGCCGGTGCCGATCTCGAGCACGCAATCAGTCGGTCGGGGTTCAAGTTGCTCCGTCATGAAGGCCACGATGTAGGGTTGGGAAATGGTTTGGTCGTGGCCGATCGGCAGCGGACGATCCTGGTACGCCAGAGAACGCAGGCCCTCGGGTACGAACTCATGGCGCGGCACTTTGCCCATGGCGGTCAGCACCTGCGCGTTGGTGATGTCGCGACCGGGGGCCGTGAGCTGTTCTGCCACCATGCGCTGCCGGGCGTGGGCAAAGGAGTCATCAGCCGCGACTGCCAGCCGGGGCGCGGCAATATCGACCACAGGCAAGGCCATCAGCCAGAGGGTTTTCAGGAGTGTTGGTTTTCTCATGGCCTGATCTCGAACTGGCCGGCGCGCCGCCTCAGGGAAGCACCCGCCGGCTCCACAAGAGAGTTTACCACGGATTGCAGGGATGGCACGGAGGTTTTCGATAGCGGCACAGTTCGGTGGGGCGAGACGTCCCGGCTCCACGTCAGGCCAGAGGCCCGACGCTGCCTTGGTTGCGGCCAGGCCGCGCTGGGCATCATTCCGATAACGCGGACCAGCGCGTGTCCAATCTCCACAATCCCACCGCCCGTGCGTGCTCGAGCGCCTGATTGAATTCGCCGTTCGTGATGCGCCGGTTGATCTCCGAAAATCGCGGTTCCGTCTCGGCCTGGTGCGCGGGGTGGTACTGGTCCATCAGATTCACATAGGTATCGCGCGACACGTCCGATGCCAGCCAGCGCAGGATTGAACGAGTGTCGTCAAGCAGTCCCGGCATTACCAGGTGCCGGAGCAGCACGCCGCGCAAGGCGATTCCGTCCTCGTCCACGCGCAAATCGCCCGCCTGGTCGTGCATGGCTTTAATCGCGCGCCGGGCCGCCTCGGGATAATCGCGCGCCCGCAGATACTTCGCGCTGCGCTGCACGTCCCATAATTTGAAATCCGGCATGTAAATATCCACGACCTCGTCCATCAACCGGATGCTTTCCCGGCTGTCGTAGGAGCCGGTGTTGTACACCAGTGGCAGCCGCAGTCCGCCCTGGATCGCGATGGGCAACGCTTCGAGGATTTGCGGCACGACGTGTTCGGGCGTGACGAAGTTGATGTTATGGCAACCGGCCTCCTGCAGGCGCAACATCACCGCCGCCAGTTGGGCGGCGTTTAGTTCGTGCCGCTCGTTACCCTGGCTGATCTCGAAGTTCTGGCAGAACACGCAGCCGAGATTGCAGCCGGCAAAGAAAATTGTTCCCGAGCCCCTCCAGCCGCGCAAACAATCCTCCTCTCCGAAATGCGCGAAAGCGCTCGGAACGCGCGCCCAACGGCCCGTCCGGCAGACGCCGATCCGGTTGTTCCAGCGATCGACGTTGCAGTTGCGCGGACACACTTTGCAGCCGCGCAGCAGATCCTGAGCGGCCCGGGTTTTATCCTGGAGCCGCCCTTGCTCCCAGGTCCTGAGGTACGCCGGGACGAAGTTCTTTCTCGAGAGCGTGAATCTTCCGTCGCCGCGCAGTGCCGCCGGGACGCCGGGACGCCGGTTCTTCTGGTCTTGACAATGGCCCGGCAGTTTCATGGGCTTTGCCACCAGCAGGAGAGCGTATCTCAAAACCCGGAACTTCAAACTCAAAACAGTTTGACCGTTCTTGCGGCGGCGCTTATAATCCGCACTGGTTGGAAAGCCTCAGATACATAAACACATCCTGAACAGGCACAACATATGTCATTGAAAGTTCAAAGAGTGGATACGTGGGCAGCCTCGATGCAGGACAAACCCGGCAGTCTCGCGGCCAAACTTAAAGCTCTGGCGAGCGCGGGCGTGAACCTCGAGTTCGTGATCGCCCGACGCGCGCCGGACAAGCCCGGCAGAGGAGTGGTTTTTGTGACGCCGATCAAGAGCGCGGCTGGAATTCGAGCCGCCCGGCGAGCCGGCTTCAAGAGGGCCGGCAGCCTGCACACCGTGCGCGTCGAAGGGGCAGATAGAAGAGGGCAGGGGGCCAGAATTGCTGCAGAGTTGGCAGCCGGCGGATTGAATCTGCGCGGGTTGTCGGCAGCGGCAATCAACAAGAAATTCGTCACCCATATCGCGCTGGACACCGCGAAGAGTGCGGCAAAAGCCGCGAGTATCCTGCGGAAATTGTGAGTCGGCGGCTTTCCGGCGAAAGCCGCCACACGGCTCATGGGTGGAAGGAGAAGCGCCATGCTGGAGTGTAACCGAGACAGTGGGCGCATCAGGATCGTCCTGATTTCTGAGCAGGCGCAAAAGCTCGTCAAGGGCAGTCCTTTCGTTTTGGAGTCACGCTGTCTGGTCCAGCGGCCCCCGTGGTGGTCGCAGGCCTCAAAGCCGGCGCCCCCCCGGTCGGAGAAGACACACCCGACACCTGGGAACACTCCGTCGAGGTCCAGGTTCCGTTCCTGCAGAAAACCTTGAAGGATTTCAAGATTCTGCCTATTGTATTTGGAGATGCCGATCCGGCTCAAGTCGCTAAGGTCCTGGCCGACATCATTGATGATAACACGGTGGTTGTGGCCAGCTCAGATCTCGGCCACTATCATCCGTACGATGCGGCCAGGAAACTGGACAGCCGCTGCATCAAAGCAATTTGCGATCTTGATGCTGACGCAATGAATTCTCAGGAAGCCTGCGGCAAAGCGCCCATCCTGGCGTTGATCCGTCTGGCCCGGCTAAAGGGTTGGAAGGCGACGCTGCTGGACTGCTGCAATAGCGGTGATGTCTCGGCCGAGAAGGACCGCGTTGTGGGGTACGCCGCGGTCGGGTTTTACGAGCCAACCCGGGAGAAGTTCACACCCAGCGAACGAAAATTGCTGCTGGATCTGGCCCGGGCGGCCCTGGTGCGCGTTGCCGGCAGTCCGAACACGCCGGAACCCGAAGTGCCCGCCGGGGACCTGCCCGCGAAGTTGACCGAGCCGACCGCGTGTTTCGTGACGCTGACCCGCAAGGGGGCGTTGCGCGGCTGCATCGGCCACATCCAGCCGCAGGAAGCGCTTTATAAAGCCGTCGTGCACAACGCGCAAAACGCAGCCACCCGCGACCCACGCTTCCTCCCGGTGCAGCCGGATGAAGTCGGCGAAATCAAGATCGAAATCAGCGTGTTGACCGAACCGCAACCGCTGAGTTTCAGTTCACCGGAGGATCTCCTGGAGAAACTGCGGCCTTTTGAGGACGGTGTGGTGTTGAAGGTGGGATCCCGCGGAGCAACCTTTCTGCCGCAGGTTTGGGCGCAGATCCCGGATAAGACGGAATTCCTGAATCAGCTTTCGCGCAAAGCCGGCTGTGCGCCGTCTGACTGGCGAGGCAAGGAAACTTCCGTTTCCATTTACCACGTCGAGGCGTTCGGAGAAGCCGAGTGAACGTATCGGGCTCGACTGGTGCCGCCGAAAAGAAGGAGTGGCCCGCGGGCTTGTTGCCCAGATCCAGATTGGGCGGGGCGGGCGCACTCGCGAGCCGGCTTTAAGGCCACGAATGCGGCTGGTCGGCAGCCTCGTCCCGCCGCAAAACGCCTGTGAGAGAATCTGCGCATGACACGTGCCCAAACCCTGGAACCGAGCCTGATGCTTCTGGCCGTCTTCGCGCTGGGCTTTTCGTGTGTCATCACGCAACTGGCCCTCATGCGTGAGCTGCTGGCGGCGTTTTCCGGAAACGAAATGGTCCTGGGCATCGTCCTCGGCCTGTGGCTGCTGCTCATGGGGATGGGGACCGGACTTGGCCGGACATCGGAAAAGCTTCGCAACCCGGCGGCTCTTCTCGTCGTCATCCAGATTCTCGTGGCGGTTTTGCCGCTTTTGCAGGTGTTTGTTCTGCGAGCGTTCCGCAACGTCATTTTTGTCCGCGGCGCCACGGCCAGCGTCGTGGAAACCGTGGTCAGCGCTTTCGTGCTGTTGCTGCCGTATTGCCTCGCCGCCGGCTACGCCTTGACGCTGGCATGCTCGATTCTGCTCAAACTTCAGCGCCGGGCAGAAGCGTCGGGAGTTCGGCCTGCTGGCGGAACTTCAAGCCGGGCGGCGGGTGGGGTGTACGTTGCCGACAGCCTCGGCAGCATCGGCGGCGGAGTCTTGTTCAGTTTCGTGCTCCTCCGGTCTCTCGATCACATCGGCATGCTTGTCTATCCCTGCCTGTTCAACCTGCTGCTGGCTTGGGCGACGGGATTCCGCATCCGGCAGCGAGCGCTGGCGATCATGGCTGCTGCGATTGCTGTGGGAGTGTCGGCCTTGGCATTGCTGACGGATCCGGACGCTGTTTCCACCGGGTTGCAGTTCTCGCGACAGCACCTCGTTGCCCGGGCGAATTCGCCTTATGGCAAGCTGCTTGTCACGGAGTCCGACGGACAGCTTGATTTCATTGAAAACGGTGTTCCGCTCACCTCCACTCGTGACGACCAGCACGTCGAGGAGACGGTGCATTACGCCATGGCCCAGCGACCCGACGCGCGCCGGGTGTTGCTCGTGGCCGGCGGCATCTCGGGCACGGCGAAGGAAATCCTGAAGTACGGTGTTGACGCAGTGGACTACGTGGAACTCGATCCGCTGATCCTGGAATTTGGGCGGAAGTACCTGCCGCAAAACCTTGCGGACAGCCGAATCCGCATCATCAATACCGATGGGCGGCTTTTCCTCAAACAAACCCGCGACAAATACGATGTCATCATCGTCGATGCGCCCGATCCCTCCACCGCACAACTCAATCGGTTCTATACCGCCGAGTTCTTCGGCGAAGCCCGGCGCGCGCTGTCCCCGGGCGGGCTCCTTTCCTTTTCGCTTGGTCATTACGAGAATTACGTCAGCCCGGAGTTGGCGCGCCTGCTGGCGTCAGCCCGCCGCTCGGTGGGACAATCCTTTCGCAACGTGCTGATGATCCCCGGTGGACGGGTGTTCTTCCTGGCGTCGGACGGCCCGCTCTTCGACGACATCGCTCTCCGGATCGAGCAACAGCGAATCAAGACGAGGCTGATGAATCGGCATTACCTCGACGCGATGCTGACGAGGGATCGGATGTTGGATATGGAGCGGGCCGCCGCGCAGCCGGCGGGGCTGAACGAAGACTTCAGTCCGGTGCTTTATTACTATCATCTCCGCCATTGGCTGAGCCAGTTCCAGGCCGGTCTCGGCGTGCTGCCGGTTTTACTGGCGATATTCTTCTGCATCTACCTTGCCCGCCTGCGCGGGGCGGCTTTCGCCCTGTTCGCTTCCGGGTTTGCGGGGACAGGCCTGGAAATGGTCCTGCTGCTCGTGTTCCAGATTCTTTGTGGTTCGCTTTACCGCCAGGTCGGGATTATCGTGACGGTGTTCATGGCCGGGCTGGCGGCGGGGGCGGTGATGACGAACCGACTCACGCCGGAGGCGGAAAGGAGCGCGGACTTAAGTCCGCTTCTGCCCGACATGGGAATGGTGAAGCGGACTGAAGTCCGCGTTCCGAAAGTCAGGCGTCTTATGAAACGGGGTGCCGGATTGCTGACTCTCCTTGCCCTCGCCATCGCCGGCTATGCAATCCTGCTCCCGGTTTTGTTGCCGCTGCTGAAGAGCGTGGGCGGGCTGTCCGGGTCGCTGTGGCTCATCCAAGCGATCATTGCCTGTCTCACTCTGGCACTGGCGGTGCCGATAGGGATGCAGTTTCCGCTGGCCAACCGGCTGGAAAGCGACGGCAGCGTTTCCGGAGCGTCACGGTTTTACACGGCGGATTTCCTCGGCGCGTTTCTGGGCGCGTTGCTGGTGTCCGCGTGGTTGCTGCCATTGATCGGCGTGACGGGTGTCTGTCTGCTGGTCGGGGCGGTGAATCTGGTTGCCTGCCTGATGATCCACTCTCGAAAGGCTGTGTCATGAGCAAACTCAATATTGTTTTTCTTAAAATCGTGCGTTGGAGCGGCTGGCCGTTGCTGCCGGTCGTGATGCTGTTCCTGTTGACCGGCTACATCATGGACGGCCGCTATGGATTTGGCAGGCTGCTGGACGAGAAAACCGCGCTGACGTTCCATCGCATGCTCCACCTGCCGTTGATTGTCCTTGTGCTGGTGCACAGCCTGCCGGCGGTGTATCTTGCTCTCCAGCGATGGGGTTGGATCAAACATCGCGAAACGCCGTGATTGGTTGGACGGCGCCGCTTGGTCGTTGCCCTGAGTTTGGAAATGTTACGAGCAACCATGCAAGCAAGTGAATCCGCTGGATGCCAATGAACCCGCATGATGACGATGCTTCCGGGCGACGCGCCGAAGACAGGGCATTGACGAAGCAATGCCCTCCACGTCCTTCGCGCGCCGGGGGTCGTCTCTCCCGCCGCGCCGCCATTGGCCTCGGCGCTGCCGGCATCACCGGTGTCGTGGGCGCATTTTCGCTTTTCGATCTCTTCTCGAAATGGCGGGCATCCGAATCCCCGGCTGACATCTTCAAAGGAGACGCGCCGACGGGTGAGCTGTGGGAATTGTGGCGGAAACGAGGCTGGGTGAAGGAGGCGCGCCATTACTTCAAGCTCGGCCGCAACGTGCAGTGCAAGGTCTGTCCGAACAATTGTCTGCTCCGTCCCGGCGACCGCAGTCACTGCCGCAACAAGGTGAACCGCGACGGCACCCTTTACACTCTGGCGTATGCGGATCCGTGCACGTTCCATATCGACCCCGTCGAAAAGAAGCCGTTGTTCCACTTCCTGCCGGGCAGCAAAGCGTTTTCTCTCGCCACCTCGGGTTGTGTTTTCCGGTGTTTGAACTGCCAGAACTGGGAGATCTCGCAGAAAAAGCCCGAAGAAACCAAAGATCCGCATGGCGAGGAACTTCGTTTGAAACCGCCTTTGCCACCGGGACTGACTCTGGAACAAATCACCCGGCTGAGCCTGTTTCCCGAGGACGTCGCCGCCGTGGCCGTGGAACTGCACTGTCCGTCCGTCGCCTACACGTATTCGGAGCCGACGGCGTTTTACGAGTACACGCAGGACTGCTGCAAAGCGGCGCGCGAGCGGCAACTCAAGAACATTGTGGTAACGTGCGGCTCGATTGAGGAACGGCCGGCGCGGGATCTTTATCAATACGCGGACGCCGCGCACGTGGACCTCAAGGGCTTTGACGAAGAAACCTACCGGAAGCTCAATTCCGGCAAACTCTCGGCCATCCTCGCCACGATCAAGACGTTGAACAACCTCGGCGTCTGGTTCGAGATCATCAACCTCATTGTGCCGACCTACACCGACGACCTCGATACCATCCGCCGGATGTGCGGCTGGATTGTGAAGGAGGTGGGGCCGGACCGGCCGCTGCACTTCTCGCGTTTCCAGCCGCAGCACAAACTCGCGCACCTGACACCCACGCCCGTCGAGACGCTGCTGAAAGCGCGGGAAGCCGCTCGTGCCGAGGGACTGCGCTACGTTTATATTGGCAACGTGCCCGGCCTCGAAGGCGCCGAAACCACGTTGTGTCCCGGCTGCAGAAAACCCATCGTCGAACGCGACATCTTCGCCGTCACAAGGTTCGACATTGTCGACGGCAGATGCCGCTTCTGCGGCGCGAACATCGCCGGCGTGTGGGCGGGTTGAGCCCCGATCATGAGTGCCTCCAGCACTGCGGGACCGACATTGAAATCAAAGCCGGAGCGGTTCGTGCTGACCGTCAACAGCGGCTCGTCGAGTATCAAGTTCGCGCTTTTTCGCATCGGCCCGTCGTTGGCGCGCGTCCTCACCGGCAAATTCGAGCGCGTCGGGTTGGCGGAGGGGTCAGTGAGAACGCGGCGGTCGTGCGCGCGCGCATGATGTCAGCTTTTGTCGGCCTCCTGCGCCAGTTCCGCCAGCGCCCTCCGAGGCGTTGGCGCGGGAGATTCCGCGGGGTAACCGATCGGCAGCAGCGCCACCGGCCGCCACTGATCTTTGGCTTTGAGGATGTTCTTGACGGCGTCATCCTCAAATGCCCCGACCCAGACCGAGCCCAAGCCTTGTTCGGTGGCCGCCAGTTGCGCATACGCGCAAGCGATGGCCGCATCTTGAATCGAGTAAAGCTCCGCGCCGCGATGTTTGTATTTGGCGTCTGAGGCATGGGGTTGGGCGAAGAAAGCCAGCACCACCGGCGCCTGCACCAGCGATTCCTGATTCAACGCCGCGCGCGAAAGGGCCTTGCGGGTGGCGGCGTCGCGCACGATCAGGATTCCGTAGGCCTGCAAATTGCCGGCCGAAGGCGCCCGGTTTGCGGCTTCCAGGATCCGCCTCAGTTTGTCTTCCTCCACTTCCTGGCGTTTATAGGCGCGGATGGAGCGACGCGCACGAACAAGATCAAAGAAGTCCATTTGAGTAAGGTTGCATCGGTTCTGGGATGTATTTGCAGGGCAAGATGGCACGACGAGGCGAGGTTGGCAAACTCTTCTGAAAAATCAGGCTGGCCAAACCGGCCGATTTGCCCGATTTTATCCCGCACATTGAATCATGTTTACCGGAACTCATACTGCGCTGGTTACGCCCTTTTGCGACGGGAAGATCGATGAAAGGGCCTTCGAACGCCTGATCCAAAATCAAATCAAGGGCGGGGTGGACGGCATCGTGCCGGTGGGCACGACCGGCGAATCGCCCACCGTCGATTATGAAGAGCACATCCAGATCGTTGCGCTTGCGGTCAAATGCGCGGCGGGCAGGATCAAAGTGCTGGCCGGCACCGGGGCGAACTCGACCAGCGAAGCCATCTTCCTGACGAAAGAGGCGGAGCGACGGGGCGCCGATGGCTCGCTGCAGGTCGCGCCTTACTACAACAAACCGTCCCAGGAAGGCTTGTTCCAACACTTCCGCGAAATCGCGCGTGAAACCCGGCTGCCGATCGTGCTGTACAGCATTCCGGGGCGATGCGGGGTGGAGATCGGTGTGGAAACGGTGCGGCGACTGGCGCGCGAATGCAAAAACATCATCGGCATCAAGGAGTCCGGCGGCAGTTGCGACCGCGTCAGCCAGCTTCGCGCCGCGCTCGGACCGCGGTTTGAAATTCTCAGTGGCGATGATTCGCTCACGCTGCCCTTCATGGCGGTGGGCGCGCAGGGCGTGATCAGCGTTGTCTCCAACATCGCGCCACGCCAGGTCGCGCAGATGGTGAAGGCCTTTGCGTCCGGCCGGGTGAAAAAGGCGCTGCAACTGCACCGGCAGCTTTACCCGTTGTTCAAGGATTTGTTCATCGAAACCAATCCGGTTCCGGTCAAGGCCGCGCTGGCTATGATGGGCCAGATTGAAGAGGAATATCGTTTGCCGCTCGTGCCGTTAAGCCCGAAAAACCGGGAAACATTGCGGGCGACTTTAAGAAAGAGCGGGATTCTGAAATGAATTGGTTAAGCGCAAAGACCCAAAGACGCAAAGACGCAACACCATCGGTCGCGGAATGTTCTTCGGGCCTTCGCGCCTTCGCGTTTTCGCGTTAAAATTCATGACGCGTATTATCATCACGGGGTCCAAAGGCCGCATGGGTCAGACGCTCATTGCCTGCGCCGCGCGGCAGCCCGAACTGCAAATCGTCGGCCGCGTCGATCTGGGCGATGATCTGCGGTCCATCGTTGGTCTGGGGGAAGTCGTGATTGATTTCAGCTCGCACGAGGCCACTCCCGGCATCGTCGAATTGTGCGCGGCGCGAGGGAAGGCGATGGTCATCGGAACGACCGGTCATACAGACGCTGAGAGATCTCAAATCTCAAATTTGAGATTTCAAATTCCCATGGTCTGGTCCGCCAACTACTCAACCGGCGTCAACGCGCTTTTCTGGCTGGCACGCAAAGCCGCGGAAATTCTGGGGGAGAGCTTCGACCTGGAAATTATCGAGATGCATCACCGGACGAAGAAGGACGCGCCGAGCGGCACGGCGAGGACCCTGGCGGAAATCCTGGCGGCCGTCCGGAAAACCCAGCTCGACAAGGTGGCGTGCCATGGTCGGGTGGGCATGGTCGGCGAACGTCCGAAAACGGAAATCGGCATCCACTCAATTCGCGGCGGCGACGTCGTCGGCGATCACACGGTGATTTTCGCAAACCTCGGCGAGCGGTTGGAACTGACTCACAAGGCGTCCAGCCGGGAAACGTTCGCCAACGGCGCTTTGCGCGCGGCGCAGTGGGTCGTGAATCAAAAGCCCGGCCTTTACGACATGCAGGATGTGCTGGGGCTGAAGCAACCGCGCTCGTCGGTAGTGTCTTAAGTTGAACTTTCGTTGAATAAACGCAATGGCAGGGCTGCGCTGCGTCGCCGCCGGACGCGCAGCGGCGCGTCCCTCCCTTTCAAATCAAGATACTGCCCGCTCGTCAGAGTGCGGGACAAAATGAAATGCGGTCCCGAAAAGTCGAGACGGCCGCCGGCTCACGTCGGCAGCCGCAGGGCTTTCATAGCCCTGGGTTCAAACCTGGGCGATTCCGTTCAAATCGTTCAACAGGCCTTGGAGCGGCTCCAGACATTGTCCGATGAGCCGGTGCTGAAATCTTCCCTCGCGCGGACCGCGCCGGTCGATTGTCCGCCGGGTTCGCCCCATTTCATAAATGCGGCGGCCAGCCTGGTTCCCCGACCGGGCGAAACCCCGGAATCGTTGCTTGAGAAATTGCGCCAGCTCGAAAAGCAATTTGGCCGGACCCCCAAAAAGATTCCCAACGAACCGCGCCCGCTCGACCTCGACCTCATCGCCTTCGGCAACGAGAGCCGCTCGACCCCGGAACTGACACTGCCCCACCCGCGGGCGCATCTGCGGCGGTTCGTTCTGGAGCCGCTCAGTGAAATCGCGCCGGAGCTGATTCTGCCGGGCCAGACCAGGACGGTGGCCCGGTTGCTCCGAGAATTATCAACCGACTCCGTGACCGCTTGACGGCCTCCCGTTCGTCCTAGGTTCATAAGCGGAGTTATGCGTTCTGTTGCGGTGGCGCGGCTCTTATGGCTTAATTCGTAGTGGATATTGCTGCCCCGCATCATCGGTTGTTGAGTTCGTTGAAGAAACTCATTTCAACCCATGTTTACCGCCATTTCGGACTTTTGCTTTTCGAAGCGCGGCAAATCGCGTTTGTTGCGGGGCTAGGGCGGACCGGACGCGAACAATTCACGCCACCAGTCGCGTCCCGCAAAAATCCAGACGACCGCCGCCAACGCGATGTAGGGTCCGTAGGGCATCCGGGAGGACCATTGGCGTTTCCCGAGCAGAATCAAGGTTACGCCGACGATTGAGCCGATCACCGAACTGAGCATCACGGAGAAGATCACGGCCTGCCAGCCAAGGAACGCGCCAATCGCCGCCATGAATTTCACGTCACCCAGGCCCATGGCTTCTCGCGGCAAAATAATCTCCGCGCTGATCGCCTCCATGTAAGGAATGTCCTCGGGATTGAAGATCTCATCGCCGATTTGCAGTTGCTCCGGGCCAAGCCGGATCTGAACGTCCCAATAACAGCGGTCAATCAGTTCGACTCTCTCCGCGTGGAGCGTGATCACGTCAGAGCGCCGGTAAAACAATTCTTCATACGGAATTTCCCGGCCGGGCAGGCACAGGGCGGTTTCCGTGAAAACGATTTTGCTTTTCCCAATCAAAGGGACCCGTTGGCGGCCGAACAAGAGCTTGCCGATCCGCAGAATCAAATAAATCAAGCCGGCCCCAAACGCGGCGCCAAGCAGGCTGCGGGCGGCGCGAGTGGTCCCGTTGTTCTGGCCGAGCAGACCCGGGACCAGCAGGGAACAAAGCAAACCGGCCGCCACTCCGCCGATCGTGATCGAATCGGGAATAATAAAATGTTCAAAATCGATGAAGCTGGCGGCGATGAGGCCGGCCAAAAACAGGCAACAGACCAGCGCCACGGCGGCCGATTGCCGGCCAAACGCGAGCCATGTGGCCAGGAACATGATGCCGGTCAGCAGTTCGACGAGGAAATAGCGTGCGGAGATGGGCGCGCCGCAATTTCGGCAGCGGCCGCGCAGCCACACCCACGTCACGAGCGGAATGTTCAGATGCCAGGGGATCGAATACCGGCAGTGCGGACAATGCGACGGCGGTGAGACGAGGCTTTCGCCCGAGGGCACGCGATGGATGCAGACATTGAGAAAGCTGCCCACGATGCAGCCCAGGACGAAGAAGATCAGCGACCAGAAATGGAACGGTACGCCGGCCCAATTATGTGCGTTGAATACGGAGTTCAGCATGGGCGAATAAGTCCAAAGCCAAAAGTCCGAACTCCGAAGTTTAAAGTCCAGGGGCCGATGTCCGGAGCCCAACGTCCGGGGCTGAATGGCTTTGGCTCCGGTCTAGCCATAGATGTTTTTTTCCAGGGCCTGACGCATGATTTCGACCGGCGCCGGTTGGCCGCTCCAGATTTCCAGCGCTTTGGCGCCCTGGTGCAACAACATGCCGAGTCCGTTGGCAGTGCGGCAACCGGCGGCCCTGGCCGCCCGCAACAGCGGCGTCTCCGCCGGACGATAATTCATATCGTAAACGGCGCGTGCCTGGCGCAATGAAAACTGTTTTTCATCGAGCGGCAGAGGATCATTCTCGGCCAGGCCCAGGGAGGTCGCGTTAAGGGCCAGGTCAACCTCGCCGCGCGGGTAGCCGAGCTGAATTTTCACGCTGGGATGGCGCCTTCTGATTTCCGCGGCGATAGCGGCTGCCCTGGAGAGCGTGCGGTTCACGAGAAAAAGCTCTCCGACGCCTTCCGCAGCCACTCTGAGCGCCGCCACTCCTCCCACGCCGCCGGTTCCCAGCAGCAGCACGCGCGCGCCGCGCAGCTCCAGCCCGGAATCTTCGCGCAAAGACCGCACAATGGCGTCGGCGTCCGTGTTGAATCCCTGCAGGCGGATTTTTTCCGGCGGCTCGTCGACGAACTGATGGATGGGGAGCCACACGCGATTGTTGTCGCGGCCTTCGATGCGAATCGTGTTCACCGCGCGCCAGGTTCTGGCCGATTCATCCAGCGAGTCCACCATGTCCGTGGCCGGGGATTTGTGGGGCACGGTGAGGTTGAGGCCGATGAACTGCAGGGCCCGGGTGCCGGCCAGCGCGGCGCGCAATTCCTCCGGGCGGACTTCAAAAGCAAGGTAAGACCAGTTCAATCCGAGCGCGGCAATGCCGGCGTTTTGCATGGCGGGCGACGCCGAGTGTTTGACGGGAAAACCCAGCACGGCGCAACATCGCGTGCTGGCGTTTATGGGCTGGGTCGGCAGCTCGGACACGCCGCTGGTTATAGTCAGCCTCCGGTCAACTTCAAAGCTCAAAGTCGCGGAGGCTCGATCGGGTTCGTTAGCGAGGCCATGGCGGGGTGGGGAGGGGACCGGCGGAGAGCAAGCCTTCAGAGGGTTTTTGGACGGGGAGGGTGCCCTTGTTCCGAGCCCACCACTGCTCCCAGTTGTCCGGCTGATCCTGCGGGATGTCCCGGCCGGGGAGGTCCACCAGCAGTTTGCAGGTTGCGGCTTGGACGATTTCCTCGCGATCTTTGAGCAGCCGCAACGACGCCGTCACTTTGCCGCATCGAAATTCCTGGCGACTTCGGGCCAGTTTACGACGTTCCAAATTGCTTTGAGGTATTCGGCCCGGCGGTTCTGGTATTTGAGATAATAAGCGTGCTCCCACACGTCCACGCCGAAAATCGGCTTGCCTTCAACTCCGCAAACCGCCTTGCCCATAAGAGGATTATCCTGGTTCGCCGTGGACACGATTTCCAGTTTGCCGCGGTTCAGCACGAGCCACGCCCAGCCGCTGCCGAAGCGGCCCATGCCCGCCGCTTCAAATTTCTCCTTGAACGCGTCGAAACTGCCGAACGCGCTTTCGATGTCATCCGCGAGTTTGCCCGGGGGTGTGCCGCCGGCTTTTGGCCCGAGCAGCTTCCAGAACAGGGAATGGTTGGCATGCCCACCGCCGTTGTTGCGGACCGCCATGCGGATGTCCGCCGGCACCGCGTCGAGATTGCTGATGAGCTGTTCGACCGATTTCTGTTCCAGGCTGGCTTTGCCGGCGATGGCTTTGTTGACGTTTGCGACGTACGCTCCGTGATGTTTGTCGTGATGAATCTCCATCGTCACGGCGTCGATATGCGGTTCGAGAGCGTTTTTCGGATAGGGGAGTGCAGGTAGTTCGTATGCCATAGTCTTTATCAGTTAAAGTTTGTCACCAAGCAACAGGCCAATGCCCAAGGCATTTCTCCGGGAACGAGATGAATATACTCAAGATAGCACGTTCGCACAAGAGTCAAGTTGCGCCGTCAGGTCCGGCATCTGGTGTCTGGTGTTTTGGCTGATCTTTTGGCTTGCTGAGAGTTGCCAGGCCGGGTAAGCTGAATCAGCCCTAATGAATGTTGTTTCTTCAGGCGGTGCTTCGGCGGCAAGCAAGCATGCTGCAGGCCCTTCCTTCGAAATCACAACCGGCGTCTTATTAGAATGAAATTGTCTCAGTGGTCGGTAATCAGTTGTGTGAGTTTGTGCTGCTGCTCTTTCGCGAACCTGGTTTCGGCGCAGGGCGCCACCTACTCGAAGATTGAAGCCTCTTTCAATGTAACCGGGATTTCGACCAATCCCGCGGTGCTGTTCGACTACACGCAGACGGACGTCAAAGTGACCATTGCGCAGCCGGATTCCAGCACGGTCACGCTGCCTGCGTTTTATGACGGCGGCACGACGTGGCGCGTGAGGCATACGCCGACTATGGCGGGGACTTACAGCATCGTGGGTATCGCCCTGAACGGTTCTCCACTCTCGGTCAGCAACCTGCAGCCGTCTTCGTGGGCGGTTGTCGGACAGCCTACAGACTCGGGATTCGTGCAAGTGGACCCGGCCAATCCGCGCCGCTTCATCACGAGCAATGGCAAGAGATTTTTCCCGAAAGGCGAGGATGCGGCCTGGGACACGGACGGGCATAACGTCACCAATATTTTTCTTAAAATGGGAGCCGCGCACGAAAACTGGTCGCGCGTCTGGATGGATCATTGGGACGGCAAGAATCTGGATTGGAACAGCGACGGGTCTTCACCGGGGCCGCTCGGCACGCTGAACCTGGCCGTGGCGCAGAAGTGGGACGGCATTCTGGCTGCCGCCGAGCAGGCGGGGGTGCATTTCCAAATGACCCTGCAGCATCATGGGCAATACTCCACGACCGTGGATCCGAATTGGGGTCAGAACCCCTACAACACGACCAATCCCGCGAGCTCGATCGGATTTCTCACCAGCCCGGTGCAGTTTTTTACCAATGCAACGGCCATTGCCGTCACCCAACTCAAGCTGCGTTACGCCATTGCGCGTTGGGGTTATTCGACGGCGATCATGGCCTGGGAATTGTTCAATGAAGTTCAGTTCACCGATGCCGGGCAGACCGGCCAATGGGGCATTATCGGCGCATGGCACGACCAGATGGCCGAGTTCATCCGTTCGCAGGATCCGTATCACCACCTCATCACCACCAGTTCCGATCTCACGCAGCCCATTTGGGACCAGTGCGATTTCTACACGCATCACGATTATCCGAGTGACGTGGTAACGGGTTTGCGAGATGCCACGGACATCAGCAGTTCGCAGCCCGTCAAGCCGGATTACGGCGCCGAATGCGGAACCAACGGCACGCCTCACCTCGGCGTCGATGCGCCGCTCTGGTCAGGCTTGATGGCCGGTCAATCCGGCAATGAGGAGCCATGGTATTGGGATGGGATTGATGCCGCCAACGATCACATTTATTTCCGCGCCATGAGCGATTTTGTCACGCTGTCCGGCTTGGGCGATCAGGATTCCCCAGCCAAGGGGGCTCCGGCGACCACCGGCGGTGCTCCGGGTCCTTTGGCGTTTGCGCCGGGGGGCGGATGGGCTACGGCCACCCAGTCCACCTTCACCGTGGGCACGGGCGCACCGGATGGAATCGGCTCGGCGCCGAGTTATCTGCAGGGGAATTACCACCGGAGCATGACTCCCAACGGGTACACCTTTCTGGTCAATTATCCGGCAGCCGGCACGTTCTCGGTTCAGGTTCTGACCATCGCGGCCTCGGGCGCCGGGCTGCAAATCTCGTTGGATGGCGTGCTGCAAACCAACATCGCCTGGCCGTCTTCCGGAAGCGATGTTTCCACCAACTATACAACGAGCATTTCCGTTCCTTCCGGTTCGCACACCGTCCTTCTCTGGGATCCCGGCAACGATTGGATCAATTTGGGCAACCTCACACTGAATCCTTATGTGCCCTTGCTCGGGGCGTATTCAGTGGGTGGCACGAATTTCGATGCGATTTGGGTTTGGCATCGCACGAACCTCTTCAACACCACCGCCAGCGTTCCCGTCGCAGGAACCATCAGTGTCGCGGGTCTGAATCCTGGCACCTATTCCGCCGTCTGGTGGGACACTTTTGCCGGCGTGGCCATCAGCAACTTCACATTCACCGTGGCCGATACCAACCCCGTGACGTTGAATACGCCTTCCATCCTGCGTTCCGCCGCGTTGTACGCAGGCATTCGCCCCCAAGCGGGCCTCAGTGCGCCTTCCCTGGTCCAAACACTCGGCACGAATTCTCCGCCCGTTGTTCTGCCGATCACCTTGACGAACAGCGGCGGGTTGCCACTGAGCTATTCACTCTGCGTTACCGGCGCAAACGCGGTGGCTTACAGCGCCATGAATTCAACCCAGCTCGGCGGGCCGATTTTCGCCTGGAAAGACATCTCGGGCGTGGGCTCCAACATCACCGGGAATTTCACGGCGCTGGCTGCGCCCAAGAACGCGAAGGACGAAGGTATCGCCGGGCCAATCAATATCGGGTTCGGTTTTCCGTTTTTCAGCGGTCTGCAAACCCCGACCGTGGTCACTCAGCTTTACGTCTCCCCGAACGGCTTTGTCACTTTCAGTCCGTTCGCCGGCGATACGTCCACCAACACGGTGCTTCCGAGCAGTTCGGCGCCATCCAACTGCATCGCTTTCTTCTGGCGCGATCTGGACTTGAGCACGGCGGGCAATGTTTACGTTGCCACGGATTCGATCTGCGGGACCTTTACCCTGCAATTCCAGGGTGTACGTTTCAAGAGCAGTGCTTCCACCGTCACCTGCCAGCTCATTCTCAAGACCACGGGTGAAATCCTGATGCAGTATCAGTCCATGTCGGTTTCCAATACTTGCACCGTCGGCGTTCAAAGCGCGAATCGAACTCAGGGCCTGACCGTGGTGAACAATGGGAATTATCTGCAGAGCAACTTCTCTGTCCGCCTCACGCCCATGCCATGGTTCAGTCTCTCGGGGAACGCCAGTCTGGTGCCGAAGTCCGGATCCGAAACCGTTTACGCCACGCTCAACCCCGCCGGACTGGGTTATGGCACCAACACGGCGACGCTGCTGATCGCGACCGGCGACGCGACGCAACCATTGTTTACTCTTCCCGTGGAGTTGGATATCACGCCGCTGGCCACCTGGCGGCAAACCCATTTCGGCACGGCGGCCAACTCCGGCTCCGCCGCTGATACCGCTGATCCTGACGGCGATGGCCTGATCAATATCATCGAGTACGCGTTCAACACCGATCCGAACGTGGCCAATGCCAGTCCCATCTCCTACGCAGTCGCCGGCGGTCATCTGACCGTCATCTTCAAACGAACTCATCCCGCACCGGCGGACATCACTTACCTCGTCGAAGTCACTGATGATTTGACTTCGGGGTATTGGAGTTCTGGTCCCAGCTACACCTCTGAAGCGGTAACGGACAACGGGGACGGCACGGAAACCGTGACGGTCACGGATCTGTCCGTCATCGGCTCGAGTCCGGCCCATTTCCTGCGGGTGCAAATCGTGCATTAACCCGAGACTTCGGGTTTTACCCAATATTCACGCCTCAGTTCTGCGGCGCCGCCGGCGCCGGCCCCGGTTCCTGTTCCCCGGCCGCGTCTTCCTGCTGTTCGCTGATCACGGGTGCGATGGCCTGTAGCTTGTCGCCTTCGGCCAGGTCAATCAGCTTGACCCCCTGGGTGTTGCGCCCGGTCTCCCGAATGTCCTTCACGAATGTCCGCACCATCTGGCCACCGGCGGTAATGAGCATGATTTCATCGACGTCTCGCACCGTCAGGGCGCCGACCACTCCGCCGGTCTTTTCAGTGGTTTTCATCGTAATGATCCCCTTGCCGCCGCGGCGTTGCGGGCCGTATTCGTCGAAGGGCGTGCGTTTGCCGATCCCGTTGTCGCCTGCAACCAGCAAGGTGGCGTCGGGCACAACAATCGCCTGTGCCACCACCGAATCAGCCGGGTCGAGATTGATGCCGCGGACGCCCCCCGCCGGGCGGCCCATCGAACGCACGTCTTCTTCCGGGAACCGTATGCTCATGCCGTCGTGCGTGATCAGCACCACCTCGTTCTGGCCGGTCGTCAGTTTCACGTCAATCAACGTGTCGCCGGAATCAATGCCGATCGCGATGATCCCGCCTTGGCGCACATTGGCAAAATCTTCGAGGGGGGTCTTCTTGACCGTGCCCTGGCGCGTGGCGAAGCAGAGGAATCCCGGTTGCTGCCAGGTGGTGTCTTCCTTGTTCGGCCCGGTTTTCGACAGGACGCGAATCATGGCGGCGATGGCTTCGCCCGGTTTCAATTCGAGAAGGTTCGCGATGCTGCGGCCTTTGGCCGCCCGGCCCATATCCGGGATTTCGTGCACGCGCTCGACGTAAACCCGGCCGGTGTTGGTGAAGAACATGAGGTAATCGTGCGTGCTCGCCGTGAACAGATGCTCGATGAAATCCTTGTCCTCTTCCGTGGCGCCTTCGCGCGTGGCCATGCCGATGACGCCTTTGCCGCCGCGCCGCTGCGCGCGGTAAGAGCTGACGTTCGTCCGTTTAATCAGGCCGGTGTGGGTGAGGGTGATGATGACGCCTTCGTTCGCAATGAGGTCTTCGATGGCAATCTCGCCTTCATCCGGCACGAGGTCGGTCAGGCGCGGTGTGGCGTACTTTTCTTTGATCGCTTTCAGCTCGTTCTTGATGATGGCCAGCACGCGGGCTTCCTTGGCGAGAATATCGAGCAGGTCCCTGATCTTCGCCATCAGGTCGTGATACTCGGCCCGGACCTTGTCCACTTCCAGCCCCGTCAACTGATACAGGCGCAATTCCAGAATGGCGTTGGCCTGCGCCTCGCTGAAAGAGTATCGCCCGTTGACAAGCCGCGCCTCGCTGCGAATGACAATGCCCAGTTTTTCGACCTGCGCCTTCGTGAAATCAAAAGCCAGCAGTTTGATCTTCGCCTCCTCGCGGTTGGCCGAACCGCGGATGATGCGGATGAATTCATCGAGGTTGGCCAGCGCGATCAAATACCCTTCCAGAATTTCCGCCCGTTCCTCGGCCTTGCACAGCTCGAATTTCGTCCGGCGCACGATCACCTCGCGGCGGTGCTCGATATAGCAATTGATCAGGTCCTTCAGTCCCAGGGTTTTGGGCCGGCCATGATCGATGGCCAGGGCGTTGACGGCAAAGCTGCTTTCCAGCGCCGTGTGCTTGTAGAGATTGTTGATGACGACCTTGGGAATCGCGTCGCGTTTGAGTTCCAAAACCACGCGCGTGTTCTCGTCGGATTCGTCGCGCGCATCGGTGATGTCGGTCAGGCCGGCCGTCTTTTCGTTCACCAGTTCCGCGATGCGCTCTACCAACAGGGCGCGATTCACGCCATAGGGAATTTCGGTGATAATGATTTGCTGCTTCCCGCCCTTGAGTTCCTCGACTCCGACTTTGCCGCGCACTTTCAGACTGCCGCGGCCGGTTTCAAAGTATTGGCCGATTCCCTCCAGTCCGCAGATCATGCAGCCCGTGGGGAAATCGGGCCCTTTGATGTGCTTCATCAGCCCGGCCAACGCGATGCCGGGATCGTCAATCTGGGCGCAGATGCCGTCGATGATTTCACCGAGGTTGTGCGGCGGCATGTTGGTGGCCATGCCGACGGCGATGCCGGTGCCGCCGTTGACGAGCAGGTTCGGGAACGCGGCCGGGAAAACGGTCGGTTCGGTGAGGCGCTCGTCGTAGTTCGGGACGAAGTCCACCGTGTCCTTGTCCATGTCACTCATCAGCGAGCCGCCCAGCGGACTGAGCCTGGCTTCGGTGTAACGCATGGCCGCCGGAGGGTCGCCTTCGACCGAGCCAAAGTTCCCTTGCGAATCAACCAGGCACTCGCGCATCGCCCAGGACTGGGCCATGTGAACCAGGGTGGGATAGATCACGGCTTCGCCGTGCGGGTGGTAGTTGCCTGAAGTATCGCCACAGATCTTGGCGCACTTCATGTGCTTACGGGGCGGATAAAGCCCCAGCTCATGCATCGCGTAAAGAATGCGGCGTTGGGACGGTTTCAGGCCGTCACGCACGTCGGGCAGGGCGCGCGAAATAATCACCGACATGGAGTAATCAAGAAACGAGTTCTTGATCTCCTCCGCGACATTGATCTTCGCGATCTTTTCGCTGGCGGCGAACAACGGCGTGTTGCTTACCGGCAAATCGTTTCCATTGTTGGCTTCAGGCATAGTAATCAAACTGCATGGTGATGGAGCACTGGACCTAACAGAACCGGTCGAAACCACAGATAGACACAGATGAACCCAGATGACAAGCGGTTATGAAAAATGAAGCTTTCACCCGTTGGGTGGAGAATTCCATTTGCCAAAATCTGTGTTTATCTGGGTCCATCTGTGGTTTCCGTTCTTCTCTACAGTTTCTGCCGCAGCTACAGGGTGAACCATCGCTCCGATACTCCATCATTCCGTCACCCTGTCGCCTCCCGTGGGAAGGGCCGGGGTGAGGGAGTTCATGAGACATTGGCTGTTAGCTGTTCGCAATTTCAGAAAGTTCTTTTGGAAAACAAGGCACGCCGATCCGTTGGGCCGCTGTGCGCAAGCGCCCGTCAGTGGTGCACAGCGGCCCGCGTGAACGCAGCAGCGCGGTTGCAAGGTGGATGGCATCCAGCGACCGCAAAGGCGCTTCGGGATGGCAGTTGGCCAATAACCCGGCGGCGCGTTCCACAACCACTGAATTCAGCGGATGCAGATGCAGTGATTTCCCGCTGCAGAGGGACTCGAAGCGGGCGAAGGCTGATTTCCGTTCGGGGGCCGACAGCAGCTTTTCCCGCTCTTTGATTAAAATCGCCGAGCGCACCTCAACCAGCGCCAGTTCCGAAGACCACAACTCCTGCCCGACAATACTCCTGTTGAAAAACGCCGAGTCTTTCTCGCGCACCAACAATTTCACAATGATGGCGCTGTCAAGGTACATCATTATGGTCGGGAATCGCGTTCAGCGCGAATGATCTCCTCTGCTGATGGGCCGCCGTGAATGGGTTGCTTGAGCAGGTAATTTCCCATTCCCTCAAACACCTTGCCCGGATTGGCTGCCACGCTGACCAGCCGCGCCTTGGGTTCGCCATGGCTTGTAATGGTCACTTCGTGCCCCGCTGCCACCCAGTCCAGGAGAGCCGATAAATGGGCTTTGGCATCCCGCACAGACACCGCTCGACCCATAGTGGTCGAAGCGTTTTCACGCAGAACGGCCGGTTCAACGATCTTCCGCCTGTAAACATTTGCCTTGCGCTGCTTCATGTTCTAATGTAGTCACGTGTGACTACAAATGTCAAACCCCATCTCAAACGTCCAGGTTGCGCACATTGAGCGCGTTATCCTCGATGAACTGACGGCGCGGTTCGACTTCCTCACCCATCAGCTTCGTGAACATCTGTTCGGCTTCAAAGGCGTCCGTGAGGTCAATGCGGAGCAACTTGCGTCGCGCCGGATCCATCGTGGTTTCGAACAGCTCCCTCGGGTTCATTTCGCCCAGGCCTTTGAACCGTTTGATCTGGAGCCCGCGGCGGCCGACCTCTTTCACGCTGGACAGAATTTCCGGAATCGAGAACAGCGGTTTGACGGTTTCGCGGTCGCCCTCGCCTTCCACCAACTCGAACAACGGCTTGTCCTGCGCCGCATAATGCTCGACGCTGAATCCTTTCCTGGCCAGTTTGCCCAGCAACTCGGCGACCGCCTTGCTCTCATGCAGTTCCACATGACGCGCGCGGCGGGTCGAGCCGCTTTTGGTCCTCTCCATGAGCGCCGTGTCCGAGTCTTCCTCGCCGAACAACCGCAAATCCTGATTGTGCGCGCCGAATTCCGCCAGGTCATCTTCGTCCAGAAAATAATGGACGGTTTCATCGTTGCCCTCGCGCACCTTCACCAGGTGCCGCGGCAGTTCGAGCGTCTTCTTGTCGCGATGCTCCACGTAAGCGGCAAAATCGCCGCCATGGCGCCGGAGCCCGGCGGCGTATTTATCGAGTGACTCGAGCAACTCGAGGATTTCCGCCAATTGCTTTTGCGACAGTTCTTTTCCGTCGGAGAGGTTGCGCAGGCGCACCTCGTCCGTGCCGAGCTCGATCAGGATTTTGTTGAGCCGCGAGTCGTCGTCCACATACTCGACGCGTTTCTTGCGCGCTATCTGATAAAGAGGCGGTTGCGCGATGTAGATGAAGCCCGGTCGATCTTCTGCGGGCCTGATCAGCTTCGGCATTTGCCGGTAGAAAAACGTGAGCAGCAACGTGCGGATGTGCGAACCGTCCACGTCCGCGTCGGTCATGATGATGATTTTATGGTAACGCAGCTTCTTAATGTCGAACGCGCCCTCGCCTTCGCCGTCGCCAATGCCGGTGCCGACCGCGGTGATCATGGTCCGGATTTCGTTGTTCTGGAGGACCTTGTCCAGGCGGGCTTTTTCCACGTTGATCAGCTTGCCGCGAATCGGAAGAATCGCCTGGAATTTGCGGTCGCGTCCCTGTTTCGCCGAGCCGCCGGCGGAATCGCCTTCGACGATGAACAACTCGGTGTTCACCGGGTCGCGGTCGGAACAATCCGCGAGTTTGCCGGGCAATCCGCCGCCCGTCAGCGCGCCTTTGCGCACCGTTTCCCGCGCTTTGCGCGCCGCCTCACGCGCCCGCGCGGCCAGTAAGCCCTTGTCGATGACCTTTTTCGCGACGGACGGATTGGCGTCGAAATGAGTCATCAAACCGTCATAGACAATGGACGAGACGATCCCGTCGATTTCGGTGTTGACGAGTTTGACCTTCGTTTGCGACTCGAAACGCGGGTTGGGCAGCTTCACGCTCAGCACGCAAACCAGACCCTCGCGAACGTCATCGCCGGAAATCGCCGGGTCCTTTTCCTTGAGCAGATTGTTTTGTTTGGCGTACTGGTTAATCGCGCGGGTCAACGCCGAACGAAAGCCGGTCAGATGTGTGCCGCCGTCCGTGTTCGCAATCGAGTTGGCGAAGCAGAGAATCTGGTCGTTGTAGCTGTCGGTGTATTGCATGACACAGTCCACGAATACGTCATCCTGTTTTCCATCGACCTCGGTCTGTCGTTTTCCGGACAGCACGATCGGCTTCGGGTGCAGCACCTGTTTGTTGCGGCCCAATTGCCGGACAAATTCCTCGATGCCGTTCTTGTAGAGAAACGTTTCCGCCTTTTCGCTGCGCTCGTCTGTGAGGCTGATCTCCACGCCCGGATTCAGGAAGGCCAGCTCGCGCAGTCGATTGGCCAGAATATCGAACTTGAACTCGGTCGTGATGATGAAGATGGTCGGATCCGGCTTGAATGTGATCAGCGTGCCGGTGTGTTTGGACTGGCCGATGACGCCGAGTTTTTTCGTGGTAACGCCGCGCGCAAATTCCATCGAATAAACTTTGCCATCGCGCGACACTTCCACCTTGAACCAATCCGAGAGCGCGTTCACGCATTTGGCGCCGACGCCGTGCAGCCCGCCGGAGTATTTGTAGGCGCCCTGGCCGAATTTACCGCCCGCGTGCAGGTTCGTCAGCACCAGTTCCACGGCGGGCATCTTCCATTTCGGATGCATGTCCACCGGGATGCCGCGGCCATTGTCGCGGATCGACACCGAACCGTCCACGTGCACCGTCACATCGATCTTGTCGCAATGCCCGGCCAAGTGTTCGTCGATCGAGTTGTCGAGCACCTCGAAGACGCTGTGGTGCAGTCCGCGCTCGTCCGGATCGCCGATATACATGCCGGGCCGCTTGCGCACCGCTTCCAACCCCTCGAGCTTGTCGATCTTTGACGCATCATATTTCTCCGGTGCGTCGGGGCCGGTTTTAGTCTGTTGTGCTGCTTCCAAAACGTTTCCTTCGGGCATAAAAACTTCACGGATGCAGGCGTGCTGCCAGCGATCTCAAGGTACATGAAAATAGTAGAAAAAGCGCGCGCCAAACACAACCATTTGTTTGACCTTTTTTAGCGCAAAAAACACTATTAGTTGAGGATGAAAAGAGAACTTGACCCAGCGTATTGTGGTGCCGGGAACAAGTTAAAAATAAGTTGAAAAGCCATTTTTTGCCCGCCGCAGACTGTCGTAGCTGGAGCATTCGTGTTACCCTGACCGCTATCCGCCAAACTCTGGAGTGATGATCTGAAATTCGCACCACCCTTTATCAGCTTGATGTTATGGTCAAACCGGCTGACCATCTGCCCGTATGAACAAAATGGTCCCTATCGGCAGAGCCAAACCGTCCTTGTGCACGCTGGTGAAAGAAGCCCACGTGAAAGGACGGACCTGTGTCATCACGGTGGATGGCGAGCCCCAGGCCCAATTGGGTCCAGTCCAATCTCCCTCTCGCAAGCTCACAGCAGCCTGGCGGGCGCGCCGGAAGAATATCCGGCTGAACCGGAAGGGGCAAAAACGCCTTTCTTTGCCTGACATCATCCGGGAGGGACGGAAGTGAGTTTCGCCCTCGACGCCAGTGCGGCGGTGGCGCTGCACTTTGCTGATGAGTCCGCTCCGTTCAAGCTGATGGAAGATCGACTGGAGAATGGAGAAGAGGCATTCACGGCGCCCAACTTTTTCCAGGAAGTGATGGAAGCTCTTCGCCGAACGATCCGCGACGGCCGCACTACGGCCGAGGACGCGGCTGCCTGGCTCACGGTGCTCGATAGCTACAACATCGTGGCGCTGGATGTGAATCCCTGTGCCGGATCGGCGACCTGGTTGATCGCCGAGCATTTGAACATCTCGGCGTACGACGCGGGTTACATTGCTGTGGCCAAAAGCCAGGGCCTGCCGTTATTCACAAAAGATGACGTCATCATGAGGCGCGCGCCCAAAGCAGGAGTCAGCGTCAAACCGTGAGAAAACTGAAAAGCGGATGGGTTGAAGGCTCGGTGAAGGAATTCCTTGAACTGTCCGAGGCCAATGTGGAATTCATCGAAACCCGGCGGGCATTGAGCCGTTTGCTGAAGGAAGTGCGCGAGAAACACCATTTGACACAGGTGCAGGTGGCAGCGCGCCTCCGAACCAGCCAGTCCCGCGTGGCCAAGATGGAAGAGGCCGACCCGACGGTTTCCGCCGATTTGTTGCTCCAATCGCTCTTTCGGCTCGGATTGAAACGCAAGGAGCTGGCCGAGGCGATCTGAGTTTTCCGGGTTCTTAGCCGTCTCTATTCAGTCAAGCCGCAGATGAGCGCAGATAAACGCAGATGGAAATTGGTTCTGGCCCAGTTTTTGGGCCGGCAAGAAGACTCACTGAATGGTGACGAAATCAGAACGGGTTCGGTTGGGTTGAGTTTGGGCGTCCGAGCGCCGCAAGTCCGGACATCCTTCCTTCGTCGAGACTCCCTTCCCGGCGTGAACTGTCCTGAGCTCGCTGAGATGATCGACCATCAAATGCCCCTCGATTACCTCTTCCTCCTTCTGCCGCACCAACTCCCTCAGCACCGGCCCCAGTTCCCGCCGCACCTGCCCATACAGCACCTTCTTCCGGCACTTCGGTATGAACACGATGTGATATCCCTTGGCCGGACGCTGCGCATGAGGTCAGCATGAGCGCAAAGCTGACGCATCGCACTCGCACTGAAGCTGATGATGCTGCTTTCACGGAAGCTGAACGATGCGGTAGAACTGCATCGCGTTTGTCTTCGGAACTTCGAACGAAGTGCTCCTCTGCATCAGGGGCCAATGTGAAGACGCGGCGATAAAGACGGGCCTCTGAAATCGTGGATTGACATTGTCGTTGTCAGCCGGTAATGTCTGACAGAATGAAAACGGTCACACTTCGCACACTCGTTCGCCAGCCGCTTGAGGTCAAGCGAATGACCCGCACCGGAAGGCCCGTGCAAGTCACAGATAATGGCGAGCCGCTCTGGATTCTCCAACCCGCCAATGGCACGGGCGCCGACAAGGCGGAACGCCGCCGGGCGATTGACGAGGTCCTGGACGAGGTGCTGCGCGAGAAACCGTCGAAGATCAGCCTTTCGAAAATCGTGCTTGAGTCGCGGCGATGAGGGTCTACGCCGACACCAGTTTTCTGGTGAAACTCCTAACGCAGGAGCCGGGAACAGCCGCCGCCGTTGAACTTTACCGCGGGATCGGGCGACCGCCACTATTTTTCCTTCCGCTGCATGGCCTGGAGGTTGCCAACGCCATTCGACAGCGGGCTTTCCATCAGCGTCACACCACCTCGTCATCCGAACGGACGGCGATCAAGAGGGAGCGCGACGCTTCTCTGGCGCTGCTCCATAAATTCATTGCGCGCCGCGCCTTTGTCGAAGTCATCGTCGATATGGACGCAGCGATTGAAGCGGCGCGAGGTCTGTCTGAAAAGCACACCGAAAGCCTCGGTTGCCGCGCCATTGACCTGCTGCACGTGGCGCTGGCGCTCGAACTCGAATGTGAAGCCTTCCTGACCGCAGACCGCATTCAAGGCGCTTTGGCCCGCGCCGAAGGTCTGGACGTCACCGTCAGCGCCGAGGAATAACCTCGTGGCAGCGCGAATCCTGCGCCTGAGCGATACACAACGTGCTCGCTTTGCCAATCTGGAGGCCGCACTCTGGATGCGAAGCCAGGCAGAACGAGGCTTTTCCAAACCCATGCCGCCTCTTTCGCCGGCATTTTCACCTTAGCAGCAGCGAACGCTCCGCACTCGAGAGATTCGCGCTGGATAGCTCTTCACTTAATCCTCGTTGCGGAAGCCGGCCTTGCGGCCAGCCTGTTCAAAGAAGCGCTTGATGGTCGAAATCGCGTATCGGCAAGAATCCAAGTTCAACTCGATCAGAAATCCCCCAAAGTCCCTTTCCACTCGGAGGCCGGGGACTTTTCTGACGAGCGGTTTGAACTTCTTTTTTGCCTCTTCCTTGGTGCAGATGCCGCCTTGGTGAGCGATCTGATGCCTCACCAACTGCAGTTCCCGGACGTCCTGCCAGAGCCGCCAATTTTTGTCCAGCACCTTCGCATAGCGACAGAGGTACGACTTAAGCATTTCCGGCAGGTTGCCCCGCAGGTCCCCAAGCTCGAGAGAAAGTTGCTTACGCTCACGAACATACTTACAAAGTTCCTTCGCACGGGCCTCGAAGATCATGAAAACTAGCATGAGGAAAGCATACCTCTGGAAATGGACAAACTGCTCGTAGCTATCGCCGATTGCTTCCAGGTCAACGGTTGGCTCCTCGCGTTGGGCCTTGCCTTCGTGCTGTAAACGATCGCGATATTCGGAGATCTTGCGTTCTCTCGCTTTGTCCCATTGATCTTCCACCTCGGTGAGGTAGCGTTCGAGCATCTCAACATCGAAGTCGATGAATGCCATTGTTAGGTCCTTCTCCAGAATGCTCTTTTCTGCCGCGCTCATTTTTATTCCCACGCAGTCTCTGCAACCGGGTAGATTCGCGCAAGGACTTTGGCAGACCTTGCTTTTGCTGAAAGCCTGGTGAGAAGGTTTCGGTCCTTCAGAAACGAGACGAGCCCTTTTCGGTGGGCCGGCCTGAATTTGTGATTGATTTTCGAACATCCCGGCTCAATCTCGACACCCATGAAGACCCTTCAACCATGGGCGCGGCGAATGGTGGTTTCGTTGTGTTTGCTCGGAACGTTCTCGGCGGAAGCTGGCTCCCAACCCGGCGCGGTGGTGGCGTGGGGTCGGAACGATTCCGGCCAGACGAACGTTCCGCCGGGACTGAGCAACGTGGTGGCCATCGCCGGGGGCGGCGCTCACAGTCTGGCACTCCAGAACAACGGCACGGTGGTGGCCTGGGGTAACAACGATTTCGGCCAGACCAATGTTCCGCCGGGGCTGAGCAACGTGGTGGCCATCGCCGGGGGTAGCTATCACAGCCTGGCACTCCAGAACAACGGCACGGTGGTGGCCTGGGGTGACAACGGTTTCGGCCAGACCAATGTTCCGCTGGGGCTGAGCAACGTAGTGGCCATCGCCGGGGGTAGCTATCACAGTCTGGCACTCCAGAACAACGGCACGGTGGTGGTCTGGGGTGAGCAGACCAATGTTCCGCCGGGACTGAGCAACGTCGTGGCCATCGCCGGGGGTAACGGGTACAGTCTGGCGCTGCAGAGCAACGGCACGGTCGTGGACTGGGGTGCCAACATTTACGTCCAGACCAACGTTCCGCCGGGACTGAGCAACGTGGTGGCCATCGCCGCGGGCGGCGGTCACAGTCTGGCGCTCCAGAACAACGGCACGGTGGTGGCTTGGGGCGACAACGATTCCGGCCAGACCAACGTTCCGCCGGGACTGAGCAACGTCGTGGCAATTGCGGCTGGTAGCGATTTCAGTTTGGCACTGCAGAACAACGGGACGGTAGTGGCCTGGGGTTACAACGCTTACGGCCAGACCAACGTTCCGCCGGGACTGAGCAACGTGGTGGCCATCGCCGGGGGCGGCGATCAAAGTCTGGCGATTATTGTGGCGGTATTCATTTTGTCGAAACCACCACCGACCATCTCACTCGCCTTGGAGGCGGGCACCGACTTGAGCGTCGCCGTATTGTCGGGAAGCCCGTTGGGCTGCCAATGGTCGTTCAACGGCCTGCCCATCCCATGGGCTACCGGAACCAATCTTGTCTTCAGCAACTTCGACCTTACAAAAGCCGGTGTTTACTCGGTTACTGTTACGAACCAATACGGTTATGCAACCGCCGTCAGCGTGCTTCGCCTAACCAACAGCCCGGTCATCTTGGTCGATGGTATTGACGTGGGCGGCGGCACGGTTGGCCGCACGAACACGTCGCAGATCACCATGAGCAGCAGCTTCGGGCCGAACGCAAACATTTACTACACGCTGGACGGGAGCGCACCGAGTTATTTGAGCATTCCATACAACGGTGCGTTTCAACTCGGAACAACCGCCACCATCCGGGCGCTGGCGTATGATTCCGCTTACCTTTCGTCGGCTGAAGCCGCGCCGATCACGGTGCAGATCACCCCAATTTATCCGCTGACAGCCACTACGCCGGGCGGAGGAAGTCTGAGTTTTTCACCGGCACCTTACAGCGGCGGGAATCTCTTCGTTAGCAACACGCTGCTCACGATTACTGCGACTCCCTCGAACGGCTGGTCATTCCTGGGCTGGCTTGGCGATGCGAGCGGTTCGAGTCCGGTGGCCGCGGTCTTGATGAACCGTGACATGGTCGTTGAAGCTCTTTTCGGAACCACGGTCGTCTCGAATGTTTTGGGCGCGGGTGAAATTCAATTCAGCCCTCAAGTGCCGGTTTATCCATTCGGTGCTGCGGTCGGCGTCACCGCGATTCCTCAAACCGGGAATTACTTGATAGACTGGGCCGGAGCGTTGAGCGGTTCCAACAATCCGAATGCCTTGGTTATGACGAGTGCAAGCCCCGTCGTTACGGCACTATTCGGGCCTCTTGCCCTTGGCCAGTATGCGCTGACAGTTCTGCCACAAGGCGCGGGGAGCGTGACGGCAAGTCCCTACACCAACCGGTATAGCTCCGGCACGATGGTCGCGCTGACGGCGGTTCCGGGTCCCGGACAGTCGTTCCTTGGCTGGAGCGGAGACACCAGTGGTTCGCAGAATCCGCTGAGTGTGACGATGAACCAAAGCAAAGTCATCACAGCCAGCTTCACGCAACATCCGCTGTTGAGCACAGCACGTCCGTTGAACGAAATGGTTGAACAAGGTTTCCGTTTCTCGCTCATCGGCGAGTTGGGCGCTACCTTCCGGATTGACGGCTCGACTGATTTCATGAACTGGACTCCCCTCGGCTGGATTACGAACAACTTTGGCACGTCGCAATTTCTCGACGTGGCTGCCGTAACGAACGCGTTGCAATTCTACAGGGCCGTGGCGCAATAGGGCGCCGCGAACAGCGGCCGCCTGCGTTCCGATGGACATTGATCTGGCGGTTTCGGCTCGAATCGGTTAAGTCAATGCTGTGAGCACCGCGCGCCATGTTCAGAACCTCGCGCTCATCGGTTTCATGGGCACCGGAAAGTCTTTGGTCGGACACCTTGTGGCCAGTCAGCTCCATTTCAGTTTTCTCGATACCGACTCCGCCATCGAAGCGCGCGCGGAAAAGACGATCAGCGAGATTTTCGAGCAGGAAGGCGAACCCGTCTTTCGCGAGTGGGAACGGCTCATGGTTGGGGAACTGGCACTGCGGAGCAGAACGGTCATCGCCACGGGCGGTGGTTTGGCCACCAATGATGCGAATCTTGCGAGCCTCAAGACCCACGCGCTGGTCGTTTGCCTGTGGGCTTCGCCGGAAACGATCTGGGAACGGGTGCGGGGCCAGACGCACCGCCCTTTTCTGAGGGATCCCGATCCGCTGGCCAAAATCCGGCAACTTCTTAAAATTCGCGAGCCCTTTTATCGCCAGGCCGACGTGCTGGTAAACACCGAAATGCGCTCGCTCAAGGAGGTGGCGCAACAGGTGATTCACCATTTCCTGGCGGCGCCGATGGCGGGCCGATGAAACCCGCCATCCAGAAGCGGGCAAACGAACTCGGGTTCGACGATTGCCGCTTCACGACGTCGCGTCCGCCGGATCACGCCGGGCACTTTCGGAGTTGGCTGGCCGAAAACAGGCACGGCGAGATGGGTTACCTCGAAAAAAGCGCCTATAAACGGGTGGAACCGCACCAGGTCCTGGCGGGGGCGAAAACCGTCATCAGTCTGGCGGCGAGCTACGCTTGGGAGGATCGAGAGTCGAGGGCTGAGGCTCGGGAGCGGGACCGTCAACCGGGGCAGACACCGCCCTCCGGCCGCCCTCCGTCTTCTGCTTTCCGGCCTCCGACTTCGGGCCTTGTCGCCCGCTACGCTCGTTTCAACGATTACCACGGAATTCTCGCCCCGCGCCTCAAGCTCCTCGCCGAATTCGTAACCGATCTGGGGGGCGTCGGCACGCGTTCGTTGTGGTACGTGGACACCGGCCCGTTGCTCGAGCGGGATCTGGCGCAACGCGCTGGACTGGGGTTCATTGGCAAACATGCCAACCTGATCAGCCGGCGGTTCGGGAACTGGATTTTTCTGGCCGAGATCCTCACCACACTCGACCTGGAACCCGATGCCCCCGAAAAAAACCATTGCGGCTCCTGCGCCCGCTGCCTCGCGGCTTGTCCCACCTGGGCCATTACCGCGCCTTTTCAACTCGATGCCGGGCGTTGCATCTCCTACCTGACCATTGAACTGAAGGGTTCAATCCCATTGGCGTTGCGGACGGCGATTGGAAATCGCATTTACGGTTGTGACGATTGCCTGGCGGTTTGCCCATGGAACCGGTTCGCCCGCGAAGGCAGCCTGATGAAGGAACAGGCGCGTTCGGACCTGGCTGCGCCGGACCTGGTGGACCTGCTCGCTCTGGATGAAGCCGGCTTCAAAAGTCGATTCGCCGGAACGCCGATTCTACGAACCAAACGCCGCGGGCTGCTGCGCAATGTCTGTGTCGCATTGGGCAATGTCGGCGATGCCTCCTGTCTGTCTCATTTGGAGAAAGCCACCGCGGATTCCGAGCCCCTGATCGCCGAACACGCGAGGTGGGCCACGGAACAAATTGAACGCCGAACCCGACAGCGGGTCACTCCCGAGACGCCTTCAGACAGGGTTTAGAGCGGGTGCCACATCAGCAAGCTCAAACTCCAAGCCACCCGCACGGGAGGATGCTTGAATCATTGAGCGCTGCAAGGTCAAACCAGCGGAGCCGATGAAAGCATTGCAGCCGCAAGCTCTTAGGAAAATAGCGTTTGCATTCAACCGCCAACCGCGTACTTTGTGCGCGACGATAACGCCCGTATTCTGAGTCTGATAAATCTTCAGTTGAATCATATTCATTGATGATTTAGAGCCCGGCGGTCGGGAACAGTCGAGGAGCGGCGGTCCGTCAAAGCAAAATCATAATGAATACGAAATTGTTCGTCGGGAATCTTTCCCACAGCACAACTGAAAGCCAGCTTCAGGACGCTTTCGCCGCTTTCGGCAACGTCATTGAAGTGGATTTGGTTTTGGACAGATTCAGCGGCCGGCCGAGAGGCTTCGGCTTCGTCACCATGGAAACCAAGGAAGGCGCGGATGCCGCCATCAAGGGGTTGAACGGCAAAACGATGGATGGTCGAGCCCTGACGGTCAACGAGGCGCGTCCTCGTGAAGAGCGGCCGCGTTCGGGGGGCGGTGGCCATTCCGGCCCGCGGGGCGAACGCCGGGATTATCAGCATTGAACGGAGCGATTCCCGCTCTGCGGAATGAATTGGCGGCTTTCGTGAGAAAGCCGCCACTCGATTCAGGCACCGACGGTCACCGGGAGATCGCTGTGGCTACAACGTGAGGAAATTTCTCAGAATCTGCCGGCCGTTTTCCGTCAGGATACTCTCCGGATGGAACTGCACGCCCCAGACGGGGAATTGCCTGTGCTTCACCCCCATGATTTCGCCCTCGTCGGTTTCGGCAGTGATTTCGAGGCAGTCCGGCAAGGTGTCGCGCTGAATCACGAGGGAGTGGTAGCGCGTCGCCGCAAACGGATTCGGCATCGACTGAAACAGATCCTTGCCGTTGTGTTTGATGAGCGAAGTCTTCCCGTGCATCATCCGGTAATTCACAACCACATTTGCCCCGAACGTGTGGCCGATGCACTGGTGGCCCAGACAAACGCCCAACAAGGGCGTGCTGGGACCGAAGGTGCGGATGATCTCATTCGATAATCCGGATTCCCGGGGAGAGCAGGGTCCAGGCGAGATCAGCAGGCGCTCCGGTTTCAACTGCCGGATCTGGTCGATTGAAATCTGGTCGTTGCGGCGGACCTGCATCTCCACGTTCATCTCGCCCAGGTATTGAACGAGGTTGTAGGTGAACGAATCGTAATTGTCGATGACCAGGATCATAAGCTCATACTGACTTTAGCCGATGAGCTCATCGCGACAAAGTCAAAACGTGAATCCGGCAGTGTCCTAATTTGGCCAGGTAGGGACGCGCTGCGCCGCGTCCAAGGCCGCGCGCTGCTGCGCGTCCGGCCGCGACGCAGCGCAGCCCTGCCGTTGCCGTCGCTACGGTTCCAGGATTCAACGGTTCAACGTTTCTTCCGCTTCTGCTTGAACAGATCCATCTGCGGCTCCTTGAAGAAATCATAATTCTTGAGAATCCGAATGACCTGCAGCAGGTCGGATTTCTGGTAATTGCGGTTCACTTCAGTGTTCTTGACCAGATCCACAAGCATCGTTCGAAAGGGAATCACTGCGTCCACGCCCTTTGAACGGAGCACGGCGATGCTTTGCTCTCGCGGCTGCTCGCCGTGAGGGAGGGCAGGGACCACCAGGATCTTCAACAAGGTCCCTTCTCCGCCAAAAGCCCGGGCGGCTTGCTGAAACACTTTGGGCTCGACAAAACGGAAAATCTCGGGCGCGTGTGCCAGGACCGCCGTGCTGAACGTCTCCGTGTGCCAGCCTTTGACGACCACGATCGCGCGCTCGATCAACGGGAGATCCGGCGAAGCCAGGACGAACGGCAGTTCGCGATCGCGAGGGCGCGGCTGCGGGTTCAGCACGAAAAAGTCGATGTCGTCGTCTTCTTCGCGCCGCGTTTGGCCGATGTACTTGCGGCGCTGGCGCACGAGGAAGTCGTGCAGCTCGAAATACTCACGGACGATGCTTTCGCTGACGGCGGACATGCGGATTTACGATTTGCGATTTACGCGGGCGCTCTCTCCTGCTTCCTGTTCTGCCAAGTCATCGGCTATCGGCTGTCGGTTATTAGTAATCGGCTCTAGGCCATTTTGTCCAGTGTCCGGTTGATCAGATCGGCGGCCACGTGCTGTCCCCAAACCACTTTGCCGATGCGTTCGGCGAGCACGAACCTGATCTCGGCGTCACGCACCTTTTTGTCGAGGCGCATGGCTGCGAACAGCCTCCGGCGCTGGAGGGTGGTCAGGCTCACTCGTGTCGGCAGGCCGGCCCGCCGAAAAAGATCTCGAATGCGCTCCACGTCGCCGGCGGGCAGCCGGAGCACGGTTCTGGAAATTTCCGCGGCGGCAACCTGGCCGATGGAGATGGCTTCTCCGTGCAGATATTTGCCGTAGCTGGAAATGGCTTCCAGCGCATGACCGATGGTGTGGCCGAAGTTGAGGATCGCGCGCCAGCCCGTCTCCGTTTCGTCCCGGCCAACCACCGCGGCTTTGATTTCACAACAACGCGCCACAATCGCCACGAGCGTCTTCGGGTCCCGCTTCATGATTCCAGGCAGCTCGCGTTCCAGTCGGGCGAGTAAATGGGGATCGTAAATAATTCCGTACTTGATGATTTCGGCCAGCCCGGCGCGGAATTCACGGGCCGGCAAACAGGCCAGAGCATCCAGATCGCAAAGCACCAATCTCGGCTGATAAAAGGCCCCGACGAGATTCTTTCCCGCCGGCAAATTCACGCCGACCTTTCCCCCGACAGAACTGTCCACTTGCGCGAGCAGCGTGGTGGGCGCCTGCACGAAGTCAATGCCGCGCAAATATGTGGCGGCGACAAATCCCGCCAGGTCGCCGACTACTCCGCCACCTAGAGCGACGACGAAAGATTGCCGCTCCAGCCGGCAGGCCGCCAGTCGATCGTAACACATTTGGACGGACTTCAGGGTTTTGGCAGTTTCGCCCGCGGGAACCGTGATCAGGACCGGATCGAAGCCCGCCTGGGACAGGGTTTGCCGGGTTGCTTTCCCAAAGCGGGGCGCGACGTTCCGGTCCGAGATGATGGCGCAGCGCGGGCCGAGTTTGAGCGCGGCGCATTCGTTGCCCAGGCGCGCGAGCAGGCCGGAACCCACTTTGATCGTGTAACTGCGGTTGCCCAGGGGCACGTTGACGATGCGCACTGGCTTAGAATAAAGAGGCGCTCTGCCGCCGCAAGCTTTAGCTTGGCGTGCGAGTCCGGCGACGCTTGGAATGGATGCCGGTAATTCATGCTGGTTTCGGGCTCGTAGTGGAGGTCGGGCCGGGCGGCGCAAATCAGCTTCTGGTCGCTCAACCCGGGGATGGGCCGGAGCGGGGCGGGCTGGCGTGAAGGCTGCCCGAACACCGCATGCACCGGGATCACGGATACAATCACAGATCGATGCGCCCGGCTTCTCCCGTGGCCGTGTCATACATTATGAACGTCGAGTGGCCTGTCAGCCCGCCGTATATCTCGCCGGGATTGATGACGAGCGTCCGGCCGAGGGAACTGATCTCAAACTGGTGATTGTGGCCGAAGCAGACCACGTCGTACTTCCCGCCTTTGGCTATGGCCCGCCCGATGTTGTCGAAATGGTTCACGGAAAACGTCCTCCCCTCCAGGTCCAACTCGGCGTATTCACCGTGAAACTGCAGGTGCGGAAAACCTTTCGCCGCCGATACGAGCCGGAAGCGGTCGCCGTCGTTGTTGCCGAAGACGGCGTGAATCGGCTTGGCGAAACCGGCGCCCAGTTCCTTGCTCACGAATGGCGAACAGAAGTCGCCGCAGCACACGAGCGCATCGGCCTGCCGGCACCGCTTCAGCGCCTGTCGCAGCATTGGCACATTGTCGTGAATATCCGAAATGATCGCCACTTTCATAATCCTGGTTGCCGGCATCAGAGCGTTGATTGAACTCGCTCTATTTCTATATCCCAGCACTGCCATTTTCAACGCTCATTTCCCCCTTCATTTGGTCTCATGAGCTGGGCGCGAGCACACCGGGGCCGGACGCGACATAGAACGGCGGCAGAGAATCCAGCCACCGCTTATTTGATTTGTTTATAGAGTTTAACCAGTTCCCAAAAAGCGCGAATCACGACGCGAGGCTTGGCGCCAGTCTGTTGGCCCTTGGTGCGTGGAAGGTGGTGGACACCAATTTGAGTAATAGTATATCCGTGGCGGGCCGCACGCGCAAGAATCTCGGTATTGATCAGAGCACCGGTGCTCCGCATTTCGATGCGATCAAAAATCGAACGTTTATACAGTTTGAATGCGCAGTTAATGTCTTTAAGTTTCAAACGGAATAAGAAACACACCAAACCGGTCCAGCACCAGGCATTGAACTTTCGGATCAGGCTGTCCTGACGGTCGAGGCGGAAACAACTGACGATGTCGTAATGTTTCATCAGCGGTATGAGGGCGGGAAGTTCGTTCAAATCAAACTGGCCGTCGCCGTCGCTGTAAAAAACCAGTGATTTGGTGGCGGCACGGAAGCCGGATTGCAGGGCGGAACCGTAGCCAAGATTTGCCGGATGACGGACCACCGTCACCCGTGAATCAACAGCAGCGATCGCATCTGCAATTGGGCAGGTTTGATCGTTGCTGCCGTCGTCCACCAAGATGAGCTGGTAATCAATGCCCATGTTTCTCAACACTGTCGAAGCCGATTGATAGACCCGGCGTATGTTGTCCTGCTCATTGTAGAACGGGAAAAAAACACTGATGGAATCCGTATTGAAGGCAGCTTGCTTTGTTACGGTGTCGCTCATTGCGTTTGGCAACCGGATGATGGCTTTAGTTCGGGATCAATTCGAGTAAAAAAGGATCCGCCGCTTGTCGGACTTAACATTTGAACTGGCGGGGCGTTGAAGTTAGCATCCCGTGCGATGAAGCGGCCGAAAAGGCGCCAACCCGATCAACGGTCTGAGCCGTGTGCTGCCTCTTTCTCTAAAGCCGGAAAAGGAATTCCGGAATGGCTGCCATCCCGGTATTGTCCGGCTTGGCTTTACGGCGTGTGTCTGGCGGTGGTCACAATAGTTGCCTATCAACCGGCGTGGCATGGCGCGTTTATCTGGGACGACGTCGATTATGTGTCCGATAACGATGCGCTGCATTCGCTGGACGGTTTGCGACGAATCTGGTTCGAACCGGGGGCAACCATACAATACTACCCATTGGCATTCACAAGCTACTGGATGGAGTATCACCTGTGGGGAGCAGATCCGTTGGGTTATCACTTGGTCAATATATCGCTGCATGCACTCAACGCGATTTTACTCTGGCTGATTTTACAAAGACTTAACGTGCCGGCAGCCTGGCTGGCGGCGGGCATTTTCGCGCTACATCCTATATGCGTTGAATCTGTAGCATGGGTGGCCGAACGCAAAAACACACTCTCGCTTGTTTTCTATTTTGGGGCGTTGCTGGCTTACGGACGGTTCATGCACTTTTGGGTTCAAGGTGATGGGCAGCATGCACCTGTCGTTGATAATTCCCAACGGCGTCGTTGGGGGGCTTATGGATTGGCTTTGCTTTTGTTTTTGTGCGCATTGTCGGCGAAGACAACAGCGTTTTCCCTTCCGGCTGTGATCTTGCTGATTTGCTGGTGGAAACAGGGACGCATCCGGTGGCGGGCAGATGTACTGCCAACCCTGCCATGCTTTGTGCTCGCCATCGGTTTTAGCTCGCTCACGTCTTGGCTGGAGAAATACCACGTGGGTGCCAGGGGGATGGATTGGAACTATTCCTTTTCCGAGCGTTGTCTCATCGCGGGCAGAGCGTTGTGGTTTTACGTCGGCAATTTGCTTTGGCCCATGAATCTCTGCTTTGATTATCCGCTGTGGCATCTCGATGCCCGATCACTGGGGCAATGGCTTTATCCTGTTGCCGCCATCGGCGTATTCATCGTGTTCTGGTTGGCGCGTACTCGGATCGGACGGGGACCCATTGTGGCTGCGTTATTCTTTGTCGGCACGCTCTTTCCTGTGCTTGGCTTCATGAACGTATATTACATGCGTTACTCCTTTGTTTGCGATCACTGGGTTTATCTGTCCAGTCTTGGCCTCATCGTGATGGGCACGGCGCTGGTCGCACAGGTTGGCAGACGCCTCCGGGCGCCGGGGGTGCTTTTCGGAGTTGCTACGGTGGTGTTGCCCGTACTGGCAATTCTGACCTGGCGCCAAAGCAAAATGTACACCGACTCTCAAACGCTTTGGCAGATGACGATCGCGAGATGCCCCGATGCCTGGCTGGCCCACGAGAATTTTGCCGGGAAGATTCTCGAAAGCGGGCAGTTGGACAAGGCGATCGCCCATTTTCAAAAGAGCCTGGAAATTCAGCCCCGGAATGCATTCGCTCACAACGGCCTTGGTATGGCTTTCATTAAAAGCGGGCGTGTAGATGAGGCGCTTACCCAGTTCGAGAAAGCCGTGGGCGATATGCCCGACTACGTGGACGCCCAGAATAATCTTGCCGTTCTCCTTCTTAATAAGGGGCAGTGGGATAAGGCAATTGACCATTTCAAGAAAGTCTTGGAAATCAGGCCCAATGACGCAATTGTCCAGGGCAACCTCGGCAATGCCTTGTTCATGAAAGGACAGGCGGACGAAGCAATTGCTTATTATAAAACGTCTTTGGCAATCAGGCCCAATGATGCAATTGTCCAGGGCAACCTCGGCAATGCCTTGTTCAGAAAAAGGCAATTGAATGAGGCGGTTGTGCATTATCGAAAAGCTTTGGAAATCAATCCTGACAACACCCATCTCCTCAACATTCTGGCCCGGGTGCTGGCGGCCTCTCCGGATGCCTCGATCCGGAATGGCGCCGAGGCCGTCGAACTGGCGCAACGGGCGGACCGGCTTTCCGGCGGAAAGAATCCGCGGATCATCACGACGCTGGCGGCCGCTGATGCCGAAGCCGGGCAGTTTCCCGAAGCGGTCATGACCGCCCAACGAGCTTTGGAACTGGCTGCGGCCCAAACCAACGCCGCATTGGTTGAAACCCTTCGGTTGCAAATCGGGCTGTATCGGGCGAATTTGCCGTTCCGCGATCCAAGTCTGACCAATGCCCCATCTGATCAAGAACGATCAAAATAGCTAATGAATTCAATGGAAAAACTTCCGGGCGAAGGATTCAAACGCCCCTGGCCGCTGCTGATCGAAATGGATGAAGCCGTGAAGGCAAAGGTGGAGCAAATCATGAACGGTCAACACTGAACGAAACGCGCGCGCGCGCACCATGGACGGCAGCGGCAATCAACGCGCGATTCCCTCTCGCCCGACGGGGGCGAGGGAGAAAGCAGTCGCACGGAGTGCGCCGGCGTCGTGAATGTTCAAGCACATAGGTCGGAGTGCAGCCGTCCCCGGCTGCAGCAGTGGTGAGCCAGCCAAAGGCCTGCAAATAGTGCAGCGCATTTCGGGCGGTGAATGCTGTTGCGCCCGAGGATTTCAGAGGGCGATCGGAGACCGGTCGCCGCTGTGACATTTCCAGGGAGCGATAGAACGGCTGAGCTGTGCCCGCCGACATTTCAAGGGACAGAACTCAAAAAGATCAGAAAACCCCTTGCGCCGAAACAAAGCTGGGGCATTATTATGCCTGCCTCAGGAACGCGGGGTGGAGCAGCCCGGTAGCTCGTCAGGCTCATAACCTGAAGGTCGCTGGTTCAAATCCAGCCCCCGCAACCAATTCGAACCGACCTGGTTAGCTCGGGATTAGGAGGTTGCAGCAGCCCCCCTCATAGAATCCCCGTTTCTACCACAACCTATCACAATCTACGGCAGGGCTGAAAATGTGGCGACAATGTGGCGACAGATTTGGGTTCGTTTTGCCGCAGCGGCCATCCGTGTCCAACCTTGCGTGGGTAGCGAAAACCCTGCATCCGAGCAAAGAGGTTGATTTTTCAGCACTGCCAGACAAGGTTTGCCGGTCATGTTCGCCTTGTTCGGGACCATCCTGCGGGTTCTGTTCGGCGGATTTCAGTTTCGCCGGCAACTCATGTTGGAAAATCTGGCCGCTACGCCACCAACTCACTGTGCTGCAGCGCTCCGTCCCTAGAGTCAAGCTCAAGAGGGCTGGCCAGTTTTTCTGGGTGCTGCTTCTGCATTGCTGGTCCGGCTGGCAGCGGGTGCTGGTAATCGTTCAGCCGCGCACCGTCGTCGCTTGGCATCGGGCGGGTTTCCACTGTTTCTGGCGCTGGAAATCTCGTCCCCGTAATGGAAGGCCGCGGGTGAATTCTGACCTGATTGGCTTCATCCGTCGCATGTGGCAGGTCAATCCCACCTGGGGCAGTCGGCGCATCCAGGCTGAATTGGCCAAACTCGGAATCGCGGTCTCCGACTCCACTGTCCGCAAGTATCGTCCGGGAAGCCGGCGCGCCGACCAAACTTGGAAGAACTTCCTCCAACACCATGTCAGGGAACTGGTCGCCGTGGATTTCCTTACTGTCCTGACCGCCACGTTTCGGGTGCTCTATGTCTTGTTGGTCCTGGCCCATGAGCGCCGCAAAATCCTTCACTTCAACATCACCGATGCGCCAACGGCTGGTTGGACGGCCCAGCAAATGATCCAAGCTTTCCCCGAAAGCACCCTGCCGCGGTATCTGCTGCGGGATCGCGACGGCATTTACGGCTCAGAGTTTGTGCACCACGTCGAGAGCCTGGGTATGGAACAAAAGCTCATTGCCCCACGCTCACCTTGGCAGAATCCGGTGGTCGAACGCTTGATCGGCTCCATCCGCCGCGAATGTTTGGACCACGTCATCGTGTTGAACGAGGAACATCTGTGCCGCATTCTCACGGACTACCTGAGCTATTATCATCGTCATCGAACGCATAGGTCTCTGGAGCAGGATTGCCCGGAAACGCGTGCTATTGAATCGCCCGACCAGGGCAAAATCATTGAACTGCCCTTGGTTTGCGGACTCCACCACCGCTACGCTCGTCAGGCGGCAGCCTGAGCCAAGTTTTCCCTTCCCTGGCTCCGGGTCGCACTGTCGTGCCCCAGCCTGCGGCGCATGCATCCACCCATCGGTACGTCAACCTTCGCAGGCGCGCGCTCCCGTTTTAATCTCGCTCCCGACCCACACTCTGTTTCCGCCTGTCCAGATTGTTCGTTCGACGCACGAGTTTGGACCCGCGATGGAGTTCCCGCTACCCACACCTTTGGAAAGCTGGCTTTAATGCGACACTATTTCAAAGCCGCAAGCGGAAGAATTTTGCCGGCGACGACATATCAACGTTTGTGTAACAGTTTCCCTGGCACGGCACATCGGTAAACGGACCGGCTGGCGTCGGCGCCCACTGTAAAGCACCGGATCCCTGCCATTGAAGCACCAATCCGCCGGATGTCATTTGCCACTGCAGCAAGGGAATTGCCGAAATAAGCCGCAAGCGGAAGAATTTCGCCGGCGACGACATATCAACGTTTGTGTAACAGTTTCCCTGGCACGGCACATCGGTAAACGGACCGGAGGGAGATGGTGCCCATTGCAGCACTGCGGTGCCGCGCCATTGAAGCACCAATCCGCCGGATGTCATTTGCCACTGCAGCGAGGGGATTGCCGGAACTAATGCCAAGCCATGATAATAACCAGAGGCGATCGCGACCACGTTTATCAAAGTTGACGGCACATTCGTCTGGCCATACCAATCGTCACCCCAGCCAATGACCGACCCGTCAGCGCGAAGTGCCAATGTGTGGAAATCACCGGCGGCGATGGCAACGACGTTGGACAAGCCCGGCGGCACGTTGGTCTGTCCGTAAGTATCATCTCCCCAGACAACGACCGTGCCGTTCGAGCACAATGCGGCACTGTGCAAATATCCCGCAGCAATGGCAGCGACGTTGGACAGGCCTGCTGGCGGGGTGGCTTGGCCGAAGGCGTTAAATCCCCAGCCAACAACGATGCCGTTGGTGCGCAAGGCGAGACTATGTTCGCGTCCAGCGGCCACGGCACTAACGCCATTCAGACCTTGAGGAACAGTTGATTGGCCAAATGAATTGTCGCCCCATGCTGCCACTGTGCGGGAACCGAGCAGCGCCAGGCTGTGAGAATCGCCAGCGGCAATGCCGAGGACATTATTGGTTGCGGTGGGCGGAATGTTCGTTTGGCCGGCATCGTTGCGTCCCCACGCCACCAACGAACCGTTTTCACGAATTGCCAGATTATGAGAAGCGCCGGCAGCGATGGAAACAAAACGCAACGTGTCGGTGGGAACAGCAGTCTGTCCGTCCCCATTGTAACCCCAGGCGACGAGCGTCCCGTCGCGCCGGAGTGCCAGGCTGTGGTAATCACCGCCAGCAATGGCGACGGCATCTGCCAGAGTGTTGGGCACGTTAGTCTGACCGCCACAATTGTCGCCCCACGCAACGACCAATCCGGCAGTTCCAAAAACGCTGACTCTGGCCGTTGAAGAAACGCTGCCGTAGGGATTGCTGATGGTAACGCGGTAGAAGCCCGATTGTGCAGGCTGAATGTTGGTCAGTAACAAAGTGGAATTGGTCCCGGCAGTGGTAGTGCCGTTGACTTGCCACGAATAGGTCAGCGGGCTATTGCCAGAGGCAGCGACGTTCAATGTGACGGTGCTGCCGGCATTGACCACGAAATTGGACAATGCTTGCTGCAGAAGCGGCGGCTGATTGACGGTGAGTTGCACCACCGCGCTGGTAGCGCTGCCGAATTGGTTGCTTGCGACGACAAAATAGGAACCGGTGGCGGCGGTGGTGACGGCATTCAGCGTTAGTTGGCGGTTGGTCTGGTTGAGCAGCAGGCTGCTCTGGAAATACCACTGATATCGCAAGGGATTGCTTCCGTTTGCGAGGCTGTTGAAGGTTGTGCTGGTGCCGGCCAGCGCGGTGGTAGAGACGGGCTGCTGCACAAAGACAGGCGGCGCGGCGGTCACGGTGACCGAGGCCACGAGGCTGGTTGACGATCCGGATGTGTTGAATGCCACCAAGACGTAGTTGCCGCTGTCAGTCAGCTTCAGGTTCGTCAACGTCAAGGAGGTTTGACAGGCGCCAACCATCGGCACGCCGTCGTGTTGCCAATTGTAAGCGATCGGCTCGGAGCCTCGGGCCTGGGCGGTAAGTGTCCAATTTGTTCCTGCTGGCAACCCTGCACCCGCGGGTTGCACGACGAAGTAGGGAACAACAGGCATCACACCCAAGTTTGCCACGGCGCTCGTACTGCTGCCAAAGGCATTGGTTACCACCACCTGATAGTTACCCGCATTCCATGCCTGCGCATCAGCAATTGAATATTGCGGAGAAGTGGCGGCTGGAATTGCAGTTCCGTTGAAAAACCATTGGTAGGACATCGGCTGGCTGCCAACAGCGGCGACGCTAAAGACAACATTGGATGCGGCCGGCACCACGAGTGAAATCGGGTCGGAGAGGATGCTGGGCGCAGCGGGATCAACGCGGACCAAGGCCACGCTGCTGGTGGCCGAGCAGGCGGCGTTTTGAACAATGGCGCGATAGATGCCTTCGTTGGCCGCCTGCGCGTTGGGAATGACGAGCATCGAATTAGTGCCCCCGACGATGTTGACATTCTCAAAAGTCCATTGATAAGTGAGAGGCGCGGTGCCGGTGGCCGTGACCGAAAGTGAAAAAGGCTGGCCGGCAAACACATTCGTTCCGATCGGTTGTTGGACAATTGTCGGCGCCGTCAAAACGGTGACGTGGGCAACGCTGCTGGTCACCGCGCCGTAAGGATTGCTCACGATAACTTGATAACTTCCCTGCTGTGAAGTTTGGATATTATTCAGGGCAAGAAAATAGTTGGTTTGTCCCGGGAGGTTTGTGCCGGACAGTGTCCATTGATAGAACAACGGATTAAGCCCCATCGCCGTCACGCTTAAATTGATATTGCCTCCCAACGCAACTGAAGTGTTTGTCGCCGGCTGTTGGGTGATGGATGGCTGTCGGATGACGGACATGGGAACGCTCTCTATCCGATGTGTGGATGAATTGAAATACCACAACCTTTGGTCCATCCGATCTACTCCCTCCACCGATGAATTGACAGGCAAATTGTAAATAACCAGCTTCGTGCTGGTGTCAAAAGCCTGCTGGCTGCCGAAGGCAATCGAACCGTTTGTGGAGCTGGCGTAAATTTCCGAGCCGATGGCGCCAAGATTGTTCAGATTCGTGTCATACATGGCGGTGGTCCAGAACAGGCGCGAGCCGTCCAGGCTCATGACGAGATTGCGTGAACCCCAGTAATTATCCGGACCAGCGCTGGCAACGGAGTTAAATGAATCCGCGCTCATGTCATATTTTGTGATGGCGGCATCCGAAATGTTGGAATCCACGTGATAATAATACTGTCCACTGGGATTGAATTCACCGTCTCCTTCGTATCCCGTCCATGACAAGGTGGCGACCACTGAGCCGTTGGCGGTATTGAACAAAGTTATCGTGACCCATTGATCTTCACTTTCCGTCACAATTCTCCCGGCGCGGCCGGCATTAATTTTGTAAATGTCCGATCCCAGGGCGAGCGGCGTCAGCTCCGTCTGCGTCTTCAAATCCACGACTTGGGTTTGGTTGTGTTGCCAGTTGGAAACGTAAAGCCGGTCCTCAAACCGGTTCACCGTCATGTCGGTGGGATTGATGCCGATGGGAATGACTTTCTCCACCACGCCAGTATCGGTGTTCAAGAACAGCAGAAATGCATCCGCAAAATTGCCGCTGCCGGGATGTAGCACGTAAATGTAATTACGATTGGGATCGGCAACCATTTTGGAAGCATTGAGGTCAAACAACTGCAATGTCACCGGCAATTGGAGAGTTAGGCCATTGGCTGACAACGTGAGTTGGTTAGTGTAAAGGCCGGCCGTCAGATTCGTGGTGTTAAAGTTCAGAGTGACCGAGGAGGGCGTGATGCCATTGCTGGCCGAGACAGACAGCCAAGGTTGGGCCACCGTCAGATTCCATGCGGTTGTCAACGGTGCAGTCAAAGAGATGGTTTGCGGCAGCATCGGCAACCCGGTGACGCCGCTCAATGAAAGAGTCTGCGGTGTTACGGCGAGCGCAGAAACGGTGAAGGACCAGATCGCACCGGTGGTTACTCCGGAAAAGCCAACCGAATCCACCCGCCAAAAACAGGTCAAGCCGGGATTGACTGACGCGGAAAGGGAGAATGAATTGCTGGTCGTCGTGCCCAAGTAAAGTGCGGAATTGGTATTTGCGGCGGCAACCGTGGCGGCGTTCGTGCCCAGATACACCTGATAACTCAAGGCAAACGGGCTGACCGTCCATGAGACTTGAGGTAGAGGCGGATTTATCACTGCTCCGTTGGCGGGAACCGGATTCAATCCGGGGCCGGGCACGGAAGCGATCGAACTCATTGGAATGGTCACGATCTGGCTCGAAGCGCTGTTGTAGAGGAACACTTTCTGCTGGTCACCCGACACGGCCATAACAGTGGAGGAGAATGGCCAAGTATAAAGTATCTGGCCGTTGCGCGAGTTGAAGACATGTTGTCCGCCCAAAGCCAGGTCGCCGTGAGCGGTGGTGGCATAGACCTCCTCGCCCAGCGAACCGAGTTCATTCAGGTTCGCGTCATAAACATAGCCTTGCCAGAACAGCGTGGTGCCGTCTGGCGACAAAACCAAGTTGCGCGAGCCGTAAGGATGCTGATTGCTGCCGGCGACTTCCGTGGCCACGTCGTTGATAATTTGTTCTTTGTGGATGTAAGCGTCCGATATGTCGTTGTCGCAATGATAATAATACGTTCCCGTAGGATCCATTTCCCCATCGCCTTCCCGTTCAGGATAAGGCATGGAGCCAACGACGTTACCCGTTGACGTATCCACAATGTTCACCGCAATCCATTGGTCTTCTCCTTCGGTGACAATTCTTCCGGGTTTGCCGGCATTGATCTTGTAAACATCCGTGCCCAACTGCAACGGCGGCAGCAACGTCTGACTGCCCAAGTCCACAACGTAGGTGGCGTTCTCGCCCCAACTGGCGATGTAAAGCCGGTTTTCGCCGTAATGAATTGTCAAATCCACCGGGTTGATGCCGATAGGCAGTGTTTTGTCAATGTTGCCCGTTGTGGTGTTGATGAAAAGCAGTTGCCCATTTTGCCCCGACAACGCCGGCGGTTGCAGCGCGTAAATGTAAGGACGCTGGAGGTCGGCGGCCATTTTGGTGATGTTCAATGCGGCGATGTTCACGGTGACTGGCACTTCGACTTTTACGGTGCCGACGGTGAACTCGATGTTGTTCGTGTAGGTTCCTGCGAGGAACGACGCCGTGTTGAAAGCGAGGGTAATGGTGGCCGGCGTGGTTCCGTTGCTTGAATTAATCGTCAGCCAAGACGCGCCGGTCACGGCGGCGCTCCATTCAGTCGGCACGGCGCTCGTCAGCGACAGGCTCGTGTTGGCGGGATTATAACCGGCGATGCCGCCAACACTGATTTGCGCGGGCGTGATGGCCATTTTGGAAATAGTGAACGACCAAGCCGGCCCAGCGTTCGTGGCGTTGAAGCCGACTGTATCCACGCGCCAATAATAAGTGTTGCCGGGCACAAGCTGTTGTCCGGGCGACATGCCAGGCGTGGAAACCCGCCCCAAATAAAGCGAAGACGACACCGTTGCCGCTGCGACCGCCGATTGATTGGTGCCAAAATACACGTCGTAGGCTAACGCCGTGGGGGTGGGACTCCAGACCAGATTCGTCGGCGCCTGGGCCACGACACTGCCGTCCGCCGGAGTCGGCACGATGGCCAGACCGCTGATCGAGGCGATGCTGGCCATATCGTAAATGACGATGTTGGTATTGGCGGAATTGTAACGGAACAGTTTCTTCTGGTCGCCGGACAACGTCTGCACCGTGGTTGAGAACGGCAGATTGGTGAGCGTCGTCGCATTTTGCGTGTTGAAAACTTCCGTCGGACCAAAGGCGATGGTGCCGTCGAGGGAAATAGCATAAATGTTGTCGGGAAATTGAGTGATCAAAACTGAAACGTTCGTCGCTGAAACCATCTGCACTTTGTTAAAAACCCATCTTTCCGCTGCATCTGAAAAAATAGGGGTGTTCAGCGGATCGCGGCTTTGCGACGGGCCGGTTGCGGTCGTCGTCAATGAATTGGCTCCCACAGCGAGACTGGCTATAGCCGAGTTGGCGTAACCAGCGCTCCATCCATATTGTTGCCAGATATAGAGAGTATTGCCGCTCCTATTCATCACCATTCCGCCGGCGCCGATACTTTGGTTGCCTCCGGTGTTTAAGACTAGCATGCTCGTCCCGGCATTATAATCAAAAGAATAGATTTCCGGGCCCCACGCTCCATCGGTGTAGTAAATCATGCCCGATGGACTTGCAACCAGATACAGTGGATTTGAAAGGCTGTAAGTATTGGGGGTGGATATGGCCTTTTCCGACACGACCGCGAAGGAATTCAAATCCACTTCGGAAATCGTTCGGCTCCCCGCGTTGATGACATACAGCGCGTCGCCTGCCGGGGTCACGGCCATGTCCGTCGGATTCAGGTCGACAGAAATTTCGCCAAGGATGGCACCGTTGGTGGGATTGAGCGCTAGCACGGTGCCCTGCAAGGAACCGTTGGCTTGATTAAGCGCCAGCACGCGCGGACGAATGTAATCCGGTAGCAGTTTAACAATCGAGCGGCCCGGCAAAGAATTGGTGATTTGCGCGGAGACGCTGCAAGCAAAAGTAACAACCGACGCCAGCACAGATAGAAACAACGATGGTTTCATAAGTATTACTCCTTCCACGACAATTATCGCAACTGCTACCTCTTATGGCAGCAATGTCAACAACAAACCACGACACCACGACCAGAAGGGTGTGTGGCCGGAAAGTAACCTGAGAGGGGAAAGGAGCGTCCAGGGCATTTTTTCGCTTGTGCACTGTATCTACATGGATACAATATCGTCATGCCAAACAGAATTGACCAACTTTCCGCAGATCGGGACGCCCTTCTGGCAGAACTCAAAGCCATCGATCGGCTGCGTCGGGGCACCCTTAGCCGGCAGGTTTACTCCAGGAAGCTGGCTGGAGTGACGCTCACTCAAGGCCCTTATTACGTTCTGCAGGGCTTTTACAAAGGTAAGAAGTTCAGCCAGCGCATTCCCGTTGAGCAGGCCGATCAGGTCCAGAAGCACGTTGATAATTTCAAACGTTTCCAGGATTTGGCCGATCAGTGCGTCAGTTTAACGGACCAAATCACGCAAATGGCCGAGGCTGGGCCGCACGGCAAAAAAAACTCCAGGCATCGGAAGTCCAAAACGAGCGTTGCAGGAAACCGAGGCCTTCCTGAGACTTGTGGGTAGCGAAAACTCCGTGTGCGGCGAAAACCTTGATTTGACGGACGATGTTGAAAATTAACGTCTTTGAAGGACTATGAGATTTTCCCTGCCCAGAGGCCTATTCCTGCCGGAAGGCGTCAGTCAGTACGCTGAGGTTGTTTCACCAGACCGATCCGCCTCCCCGTCCGCGCGGATTCGCGCGCCGCGTCGAGGATTTCCGTCACGATCAGGTTGAATTCGAGCGACGACAATCCGGACGGTTTGATTTCCTTGCGCTCGACGGCGACCAGATAGGAAAGGGGATCGGCATTCGGGCCGGACAATGGCGGCGGAACGATTTCGGTTTCCTGGCCGCCCAGGTTCCGCACCTTCAGCAAATCGTTCCGCGGCACGAGCACGTATCCCTTCTGGCCGTAGATCTCCATGTCTTTCCGGTCAAACGCCCAGTTCCAGGAAGCCTGGATGATTCCCTGCGCGGCCGGATAAGTCAGGACGATCGTTGCCTCGTCGTCTACTTTCGGATAAACCTCGGGCTTGATTTGCTGGGTGACGGCCCAAACCGACGTGGGCCGTTGCCCCTCCATGAGCCAGGTGATCAGGTCCGCGCCGTAACAGCCGAAATCGACCAAGGCGCCGCCGCCGTTGAGCACCGGGTCGGTCAGCCAGTTGAGGAAATTGGTCGAGCACCCGATTTCCTTTGGGCCGCGATGCCCGCTATGCACCACGATCTTCCGCAGGTGCCCGATTTCCTGCCGGTCGTGGGCGATGGCATACGCGGCCTGGTTGGCGGGAGACCAGGTGGTTTCATAATTGACCACGATCTGGATGCCGCCTGCTTTCGCGGCGGTTTCCATGGCGCGCGCGTGCTCCAGGTTCACGGCCAAGGGCTTTTCCATCATGACGTCAAGGCCTTTCGCCGCGCACAGTTCCACGACCTGCCGGTGGTCGAAGGCGCTGGTGAACACGGCCACCGCCTGCACGTTCGTCCGGGACAGCAACTCCTGGAGGCTGGAGAAAAAGAGACGGCGATTGAGTTGAAAGCGCTCTGCGTAGCGCGCCACCAGTTCGGGGTTCGATTCCACTATCCCGGCCAGATCGATGTCCTTCCGGCCGCGCGTGCGCGGAATGAACCCGAACGCGTGATCGTGATTCAGGCCAATGATGGCAATGCGGACGGGCGGCTTTTCTTCGTCAGCCCGGGCAGTTCCGGCCATCACCCAAAGGAGCGCGCCAAACACGACGACAAGTCCTTTCATAGGGTGAAGTGTTGACTACCGCGCAACCGGACGGGAAGCAAAAAATGATCACCACCGCCCTCGCCGCAACACCGGGTCCAATCGGCATGGGGAACGGTGAACATTCGTGGTCATTTGGACAAGCCAAAGCGGATTCTTGAGGAAACCAACCCTGTGATTGGGCCAGACGTGTTTTTTGACCGCACGCCCTACGAGTTTTTGCCAACGACAGCGGCCAAGATCACCTAGATTCAGCAGTTCATGCCGCGAGGTTGGGCGAGGAGCAAAGCGAAGGAGAAAGTAGTCGCTCAGGCAACTCGACTCTTCGGCGTCAGGGGCCAACCCGCCGCACTCGCACGGCACGAATCAACAGGTCGTCACCTCCATTAGTAAACCGAAAGTCTGCGTGGCCGTTTTGCGAACCGCCAAACCCGGCATCGTTCACCCGGAAACGAGCCTGTTGCCACTGCGCCTTGTTCGTGCGATGAATGGTGTAAGGATGTTTTTTGTAAGCTCCCCCCAACGTTGCCTGAATATCGGTGGAATCGTAATCCATCACAATCTCGCCGGACCCGGCGTCGAAATACTCCAATTCGATCTCCAGAGCCTTTCCGGGTTGCGGCCGGAAAGTCCCGGTCACTTTCAGATAAAAATAATGTGGTGGCGTGTGCTTCGGCACCAGCCAGCAATGCTCCCCGTCGCGTTCCACAACTGTGAACTCGCCATCGCCGGCACTCACCGGCGCAAGGCCATCGTCGCCGCCCGGTCGTCCGGCAATCTGCCGCGCATCGGAATAGTAGTAAGCCTCGATCGTGGCAAACTGGTCTTTTGGCAAAAGAAATACATAACGGCCGGGATAGGCTGCCTCAACGCGGTCAACCTGGCGCTTGATCGCGGAATAGCCGCCGTCTCTTTTGTCAAAGCCTGCCACAATGCACGTAAAACCGCAGAATACGGGCGCCTGGGGGTTTGGCTCCATTGCGGCGAGGTGCTCAAACAACTGCTCTTCATTCGAGGCGCCCCACGTGTCAATTTTGGGCGGAAAGCCGGACTTAAGCGCCCGTCCTTCGCCCAACATTCCCGCAAGTCCGCACGACTTCATGTACGTGCTGTACTTCACGCTGGGATTCGGCGCGAGCCAGATGCGGGCTGAATGAAATCCGGCGCCGGCACACCAGGTGCGATTCAACCTGCACCATGCCGGAAACAGTTCATCCTTGAAGTCTCGAATATAAATGAATTGAACCCCGGTTGGCCCCGCCACCAGTTCATCGTTGTCTGTCATTCTCGAGTAATACCAATCCAACAACGGTGGATTTAATTCCTGCAGAGTCGGGCTGAGCTCAGTGGCGACCGGGACCGATCCCCGGGCGGGATCGTGCCAAAAATGATAGAGCGCGTTTTGGTCGAACTGGATGTTATCGCCATCGCTCCACATGACGTGGGCATAGATTTTGCCCGGTTGGGCGGCGACGGCCCGGCCCAAAGCCTGCGTGTAAGTCTTGTTGGGAAAGCTGGACCAAAAACTTCCATTCGCATAAAGGTCGCTCACGACATAACCGATGCCATAACGGTTGGCGGTCGCGTTGGCCTCATCCCCCCCGCTGCCATAACCCATCAACGACGTGCCCACCCCGTAACCTTTGGTCTGAAAAATTTTCTTCACCTCCGCTTTCTCGTACTCGTCGTAAAAATCGAGCCAGAAAACAAAACCCTTGCTGGCTACGGCGTAATCAACCAGCGGCAATTGCCTGTCCGATCTGAGTGCAAATACGACCTGCTTGCTGCAAGCGGGCATCAGTTTTGCAAGCGCCCAGTCGTAAGCTTCGATTCTGTTTGCCCACCTGTCCCGAAAATCCTCCACCTCCCCTTTCCAGCCAAATTCCGATGTCAAAGCGTTCTTGAGCGATTCGGTGACTGGAATTCCGTCTTGTTGGGCCGCAGCCATCAAGGCCAGGTACCAGGTCCAATCTTTCTCGACATCGTAAACGAACATTTTCTTCACACGCCACTGGCATTTTTGGAACAGGGTTCTAAGTCCGGCATCGTCCCCGGTCAATCGTGTCAACAGTTCAAATGGTTTTCCACCATCCTCAAGCTGTTCCCGATGCAAAGAGTTGCTGATGATATAAACCTCGGCGGATCGCCGATTGATCAACCCCTGCAATGCCCACGCGGTCTTCAGGGCATCCCTGCTGTCCTGCTGGCAGTTGACCACATAAGCTTTCGGTGCCGCGGGCATTTTCGGAAACAGGCCGCCGACTGGCGAAGCCGGAGTGGCAGCGGGAGTCTCTGGTGCGGTAGTGGTGGGAACAACTATCGGCTCGATCCCGAGTTTGGACGCGAGATAGTTGAGTCGGAAGTTAACCACTTGGCTGTTCCAATCAGGATAGGCTTTGTGAAACTTCTCAAGTGCGGTTTGCGCCTCGTGATATTTGACCAAGGCCTGAGTCGGCTGGCTGGAACTGAGTGCGTCACCTTCCTCAATGAGGGCGTAAATGTGAATGTATTTGTCATCGGCCACTTCACCGCGGGCACACGGCAGAAGTGCCAGCATCAGCAAAGCCAGGACAACAAGCTTTCTCAACAAACCCGCTTTTGTTTGGTTCGTGTTCACCGTTAGCGCGTAGATGCGTAGAGAACTTTATCGCTGATGCATGGCCCTCCGCAACGTGTATGATTGAGTAGCACGGAACTGCTTGTTGAACGAAGCCGCTGCGCGGCGAGAAGAGAGTGTTGTTCCCTTGCTCGATAATGAGCTTCCAGTTGTCGATCCCTTCGCGATTGCCCAGCACGTAATCCTTTTGCGCTTTTCTTATTCGTTTTGACTGTGGGGCTGCTCCGCGGTTACGCAGCGACGTGCTATTGGACAAATGCATTGGGCGGATTGTTCTCCGTTCCAGCAAATTGGTCCCCTAATGTGGTGCCGGGGCTTCCGGACACCGCAGTTTTTTCGAATGCGGCCAGCTATATTTTCACCGTAAATGTCAGCGCGACCAATTCCTCTGCGCTGTTTAGCCAAGGAAGCGTTACTGAAGCCATCTCGGGCGGAATCTGGTGTCTCACAAACCAGTGGCGTGTCGGCGAAGTGATCAGTAACACCGCGAGCGTAACCGCGGTCAGCGGACTCCTGGCGGTTACGAATTTTGCTGGGACAGCCGTGACTTCCATCGGATGCTATTGGACTGGCGAACTGGCAGTAGTTGGTGGCAGTCTCGTGACTGATCTTCTGCAAGCCACAAATGGTGGTTTCTCGATTTTGGATTTGGCATATGGCAATCTGACAACATCGCATGGCGTGACGGTCAGCAACGGGACTCTCGTGGTCGGCGCTGATCCAGCACGGACTTTTGTCTGGAACATTCTTGGCGGGAACAATCAGATTCTGAATGACGGGTTTGCTGGCTACGGTGGTTTGACGCTTGGACAGGACTTTGGTGTCGGTCACGCGGTCATCAATTTGAGCGGCTCTAATACGATGCTAAGCGTTCCTGGACTCGATGTTTATAGCACCAACACCATCAACATAAGAAGCGGTTCGACTCTTCACACAACTTATGTGCAATTGGGTCTTGAGCTTGAGAGTTAGAGCAACATTGTAGTTATCTCCGATCCCGGAAGTTCCTGGACCAACGACTACCTGATGTATTTTGGGATGCACGTGGGAGGACAGACGATGATCATCACAAATGGAGGTTATTTTCAGACGGGAGGCACGGACTATGATGACGAAGAATTCAGCGCGCTGGAGAACAATGGGAATTCCATCATTATCACTGGCTCCAACTCCTGGTTTAACAGCGAGGGCATCGCTGATTTTGGATGGCTTTGGTGCTCACCACAGTGCCAACTGAACAACTTGGTTTTAGTGACGAACGGTGGCCGTTTTTGGGCGCAACAGCTGAGCTATGGCAGCACGAACCTGTATTACGGCAACCCCACCAGTCCAGGAAATCTCTTTGACCTGGAGGACGGCAGTTTGTGGATCGGCTCATTGACTTTTTCCGTGGGGACTTTGCGCGTGGTACACGGTACGGGAACTATTGACCAAATGGATATGAACGGCGGTTCGAATGCTGTGTTGCAGGTGAGCGGGAATTTGTGGATGGGACAGCACGGGAGCATAAGTCCTGGTGACCTGGCTGTGGGAGGGTCCAATGCGGTGCTTGAATCGCTTAATGGTGAGTTGCAATCAGGCGGCTGGATTATTGGTGCTTCCGCTGGAGATACTGGAAGCGTGACGATGAGCAAATCCGCCCCCGGTCAGTCCAGCACACACAGCACCGAGTCCAACTCGTGGCGGCGTTCCAGCGCGTGCCAGGCTTTCTGGCTGGCACGTTCGATGGTGCCGCGCCGTTCTCGGATGAAGCGGAAGCTGAAACGCGAGCCGGTTTCCAGGCATGCCGAGTATTCGCGCGTATAGAATTGTGGGTGCGAGGCAACTGCGTGCAGGATCATCAAGCCGCAACTGGTCGTGATCAGTTCCTGAAGCGCGCCCCGGCCCTCCTCAGCCAGCCCGTCAGCCGACTGAAAGACCCGTGCGATAAAGCCATGCAGGCGATTCGTCAGTCCATCCAGCGGGCCTTGGGCCGCGCCGCTGGTGAAGACGGTGTGATGCCTGGCCTCCAGGTCCCGTCCCACATCCTGGAGGTCGTCGAGAAACTGGAGAACCACTCCGTACCCGAAGAGGAAGTCCGCTTGCGGCCTGGTCAATTTCCCTGCCACCAAGAAGCCGTCCGCCAGCAGGGATGCACCGCCCTTCGCTACGCTAAGCGGACCCAACTCCGCCGCATCGCTGAACGGCACGGGCGAATGTTGCCGGAGACTGTCGGTTTGCGCCTGGTGTATCGCTTGCAGGCTCCAGTGAAGTTCGGGAAAGTCGGGGACCGGATAGGTTCGGTCGATGATGTCCAGCAACTGGCCGATGTCCCTCTCGCGTGAGGTCTGTGGAAGGGCGGGCGAACCGCGCAACCGGCCGGTCAGCCAGCAGGACATCTCCTGCTTCACGGCCGCCGGCACCTCGGGATCGTCCAGCAGGTTGTCCGTATAGGGATAAAGCATGCTATAGGCGAAGACCGGTGGCGTCAGGGTGACTGGCCGATCCAGAAGAAGCTGAATGGAGTTCGCGATCCAAACGTTGCGCATCGCCTGAAACAGGTCCTCCGCCTTCAACGTCGGATCGAAGGCTCGGGCCTGGCGCATGAAATCCGCGGTGGCCCGACGATACGGCCCCGAGAAAAGCACGGCCCCGCAACGCTCCGAGAACCCCAGGACGCTTTCGCTGAAACTACGAAGGCGATCGAGCAGGGGCTCCCTCCAGGCCGCACGCGCGGACTGAGCCTCCGGGTACTGTTTCACCCAGTCCTGCAGCCACGCGATCAACTCGTCCGCTTCCCGCTCGCAACCCCGGCGCTCGCGCGCGGTCACGGGGTCCAGCGGCGCGGGCGAGTCGACGCCGCTCTCGTTCCAGAGCTTCCAGTACTTCGCGGCGAATTCGTCGCGCTCCCGGTCAAAAGTCCATTCTGGCCGACCCGGTTGCCACACCTGTGGCGGGCAGCCGGAGGGGAAAAGGCTCCCACTCCTCTCACCGACCACCCAATGGGTAGTTTGTGTCATCTCCATGGTCCGGGTGACCGTTCAGGCCTTGCAAGGTATCGCCACGCGCGTCCCGCGCCGGGTGCGCCGGTTCATCGTGGCGCCAGTGCCGCGGTGTCCGGGCCAACCCCGTCACAGCAGAGAACACCGCAAGCAGGGTGAAAGTCGCAGAATTCCACCTTGACGAATGGGTGACCAGCGGGCATGTGCGCGCCGTGATCGCCTTTCGACGCCCGGGGGAAGTCATCATGGGTCCATGCACACGCACCGTGATCGTGAACGGTTACGTCGTGCATGAGCGCCTGCCATCTTCCCAGCGACTAGACCGCCAAGCGCATCCTCTGAACGCGAGAATTAGCAATTCACCATGCACATGTTCAACGAACCGCCGTCGAACTCGATGCTGACGACCTTGTTGTTCCAGTCGGTGGGAATGACGACCGCTTTGCGATACCAGGCAATGCAACCGGGCAGGAAAGCGGTGCCGCTGGCGTTGATGCTCGAGAATTTTCCCTCGGCGCCGAAAACACGCTGCACATCGAGCAAGCGCCACGACGTGTCCGCGAACACCGGTGCGGACGCGGTGGGCACGTAACCCCAATGGAATCTCCAATCGAAGTCGGTGTTCTGCCGTTGCCGCGGAGGTTCAGCCGCATACATCAAGGCGGAGGCGAGAAGCGCGAAAGAGATTCATATGCCGAACAATAAGGCGAAGTTGGACGGTGAAGCAAGATTGCCACTCAGTTTCCGTGCAGTTAAAGATCGCGCGGTTTGAAGGTGGCGGGCAGCGCCGCGACCGTGGCATCCGGTCCCGCTCTCCGACTCCACTGTCCGCAAGTGACCGTGCCGGGTTGAACCAGGCACAGCCGGGTTTTCCATCCGTCCCAGGCATGCGAGAGCCAAGCCCAGAGGGCACGGTCCAGTGGCGTTAGAGGTGGTCGGTGGGAAGTTGTGAAGGTGAGCGTCATCAAAGCGCAAGCCAGCATCGCGCCCAACCGCGCTTCGGTTTCGTCGAGCAGCCGCGCTCTCAGCGCCCGAACTGCATTTGCATGGAGAAGATTGGTATGCGTCTGACCCATTCCATTACGCTTTGTTCGAGATTAACTACAGAAATGACCCAGGGGCAGGCATATGGGAAGCGGGACTGTCTGGCAGCTCGCCTGGCAGGCGAGGAGCAGGTCTGCGTTGACAGGCGGGATTGTATCCCCGCCTGCCTAGTTTATCGAAGGCGATTTTGTAGCCCAAATTCCTGGGAATATTCCACCACAGACCGGTTCGGGACCGCTCCAGAAGCCGCCGGGAGATGGAACTCAACGAGTAAAATTGTTTCGTTACCCACTCGACTCCCGCCTGCAGTTGATCCGGGGTCATTTGCCGCGGTCGAAAAACGACATCCGTCCTCGCGTTGTATTTTGACCAGTCCCAAGTGAGAATCCGGCCTTCCTCCTCAAGCTTGCGAAAGATCGGCGTTCCCGGAAACGGTGTGAGACTTCCAATCGAAGCCACATCCACTCCCGCCTGCTCAAGGAACGCCAATGTGCGTTCAAAAACGGTGACGTCGTCGTGGTCAAAACCAAAGACCAGACCGGCCTGGACGGCGATGCCGGCGTCGTGGAGTTTTTTTATGCCATCCAGGTATCGCGGGGGTTTGTTGAAGGCCTTGCCCGTCTCCCGAAGGCTGGCCGCTGAGATGGACTCCAAGCCGATGAAGAGCGCCTCGCAACCGCTCGCGGCGGCGAGATGGATGAGATCATCGTGATCTACGATGTTAAAGGTGGCCTGGCTGGTCCACCGCTTGCGCAATGGAATCAGGCGGCGAAAGAGCTCGCGGGCGTAGTCCAGGTTTCCGATGATATTGTCGTCCCAGAAGATCAGCGCTTTTTCCTGAATCGAAGCGGCTTCCGCAATCACCTCTTCGCTGGGGCGGCAGCGATACTGGTGATGATAAAAGTGAGGAAGCATGCAGTAACCACATGCGTTTGGGCAACTCCTCGTGGCGATGAGAACTCCGCGTCCATAGGCCCTGCGTTCGATATGCTCCCGGCGTGTCCAAGGCAACCCGGCCAACGAAGGAGGAGTCGCCGCCCGGTAGAAGCGTTTGAGCCGGCCTGATTGAAAATCCCGTATGAGAGTGGGCCAAACCCCTTCCGCTTCGCCGATCAAGACACTGTCCGCATGTTGGGCGGCTTCATCTGGCAATAGTGTGGGATGCGGCCCGCCCAGAACTACCTTTACGCCGCGCCCGCGAAACTCATCGGCAACTTCATAGGTGTGGGGCGCGGAACAGGTGGTCGTTGTGATGCCGACCAAGTCAACGGCGTGGCTGAAGTTGACAGGACTGACAATTTCATCCGTGTGATGGATTTCAACGTCCCCCGGCGTCAAGGCTGCGAGGAGCGGCATGGTCAACTGTGGAAATCGGATCAGCCGCCCTTTGCGCATCCACAACGTCGCCGGCCCTTCCGCAGTGATGAGTTCCAGCTTCATGCCTGGAGGCTCCGGCCAGCATTCTCATTCTGCCACAGTGCAGGCATGAGAGTGTGTTTGGCTGGATATTGCGACTGCGGCGGCGGGCATGAGTTGATGAAAGCCGGTTTGCGAATTTCCATCAAGAATTATCACCTTCACAAAAACTCATAGATTGTGGTATCCGACGACGTCACTTTCGATGCATTTTTTATCACCTTTCTGGGGCGGAATAACCATTTGGCTGGGATTGATGTATGCCGTGGTTCCGGCAGCTCTGATATTATGGGCGCGGCAGCGTCGCTGCAGGTTCCAGTTGCAGACGCCCGCCGTACCAGAGACAGCGACGAACTCCGGGAAGAAAAAGCGGCTCGTCCTGTGGCTGGTCATTGCGATGATTGGGACGGCGTGCCTGCTGGGCCTTTTACTCTCCGACAGGAACTGGAAGTTCCAGTATATAACCACTGTCGAGGTCCAGAAAATGGTGGCGGATGCCAAGGGCAAAAAAGCCGAGTTTCCCGTCATGCAATTCCAGAATGGCTACAGTCATTTTTTTATCACGCTGCGGGAAAACGGTAAGCGGACCAAGTTCTCTGCGCCCGTGGATGACGCCACACTGGCCCTGCTCAAGGAACAAGGCATCAAGTGCCCAACCTGCGTTCAAGGCCGCGATTCCGGGCATGCCGACCCAAAACGATGGGTGTCGCTGTTGTGCATCTCCGTTCTGGCAGCGGGTGCGGCTTTCGTTCTGACGTGGGCGTGGAAAAAGGAGCGCTGGTTTCCAGCACCTGCAGGATCCAGCCTCTAGCATTTTACCGGAACGAGGTCGAACATGACGTGCTGAAGCTGGCCTGGAACATCGAAAAATCAAGGTTGTCGCCGCATACGGAGTTTTCTCTACCCACAGGTTTTGCGGTCCCTGCTCTCCGGCGTCGCCGCGTGAACATCCCAGATCAGAATCCAGTCACACGCCCTGAGAGCGACAGCCGACCGAAACCACTTGCGGAGATCCGCGCGATCCGGCAAAAATGTGAAGAATATCGCAACGTGAAAATTGGGACTTCGACTCGTAAGATCGTTCCTCGCCGGCAATTCATCAAACAGCTGAGCTTCGCCACCGCGTCGGCCGGGCTCCTGTCCCAACCCATCGCCGTCTCAGGTCAAGAGAACCAACGGCCGATCACGCTGGCGCTTGTTGGCGGCGCTCACATCCACACCCCCAACTACATCGGCCGACTGAAACGGCGCAAGGAAGTGAAGGTGAAGTACGTTTGGGACCACGACCGGGCCCGCTCCGAGCAGCGCGCAAAGGAAATCGGTTGCGCGAGTGTCGACGACCCGCACGTGATCTGGTCGGATGCCGAAGTGAAGGGGGTCGTGATCTGTTCCGAGACCAACCTGCACCGCGAATTGGTCCTGGCTGCCGTGGAGGCCCGGAAGGACCTGTTTGTGGAGAAGCCGCTGGGCATGAGAGCTGCGGAAAGCTATGCGATGGCGGCGGCGATCGAGAATGCCCACGTTCTGTTCGCGACGGGATATTTCATGCGCACCGAGCCGGCCCACCTTTTTCTAAAGGAACAAGTGGCCAGAGGGAGCTTTGGCACGATCACCCGCGTGCGGGCATCGAATTGTCATAACGGCTCGTTGGGCCATTGGTTCGACACCGATTGGCGCTGGATGGCCGATCCGAAGATTGCCGGCGTGGGGGCATTTGGTGACCTGGGAACCCATTCTCTGGACATCCTGATGTGGCTTTTGGGCGATGTCGATTGGGTCACGGCCGACATCAAGGTGGTCACGGGCAATTATGGCGATTGCGATGAGTCCGGCGAGGCATTGCTGAAGTTCAAAAATGGCGTCACGGGAACACTGGCTGCCGGATGGGTGGACGTGGAGAATCCGGTTACATTATTGATCAGTGGCACCGAAGGTCATGCTGTTATATTTCAGAACAATCTTTATTTCAACAGCAAACACGTGCTGGGCGCGGATGGGAGCAAACCCTGGCACGATTTGCCCGCGCGAAAACCGGACCCGATAGACCAGTTCGTGGACGCGGTCGCAGGGAACGGATCAATGCCACTTGTGACTCCGCATGAAGCGGCGGCCCGTGTGAGTGTGATGGAAGCCGCCTATATTTCGGCCAGCGGCAGCACCCGGGTCAAACCAGCGTAACGCTGGCCGCCGATCCTTTTGGGGGAATGGTCGTTGCGCCACGCTCTGGACCAATATATTTTGCATCATCGGCATGAGAGAAACCATCAAGTTTTAACCGTACGGGCTAATTCTGTGATCGTTATTCCTGCTCTCGACACCACATGTATCGAGGAGCCGGCGGTGCGAATTCACGTCAGAAATCGGGGTAAAAAGTGGCGACAAAGTGGCGACAAATCCGGAAAACACTCCGGTTTCGAAGCTTGCCGAATGCAGAACACCCTGTATTTTCGGGGCGGATCGCGGGGTGGAGCAGCCCGGTAGCTCGTCAGGCTCATAACCTGAAGGTCGCTGGTTCAAATCCAGCCCCCGCAACCATCTTAAAATGAAAAAACCCCTGAAAAATCAGGGGTTTTTTGTTGTTTGCGAATCTGCCTGCTTCCGTTTGGCAACGTATGGCAACGTTGAGCAAAGGGGCTTTTCTCTCCAGAAAGTTTCCGGCTATCTTCGCGCCATTGACGTCTCAACTATTTCGCGTCGCCGGAGTGTTCCATCTTGTTCATGATGTCATTCACAAGTTTGGCCTGAAGGGCCTGCTGCTGGCGGTAGTTTTCCAACTGAGTTTCTGTCAAGAGAGGCCCTAGAGCCTTGGTTTTCTGCTCCAGAGCCCATTGCATCGCTTCGCCCTCGTTGGCAAAGTTCTGTTTCGCGCTGCCCGTGAGTTGATTGAGGGTCACCTCATACAGGGCGGCGTAAACCCGATCCCTTTGGTCCGCGGTCAAGTCGAGGGTGGACTGCATTTGCAGCAGTTCATTGTTCGCCGCCAGACTTGCATTGTGCGCGGCTTCTTCCTGTTGGTAGGCGGGAAAAGACGCTTGCTGGTCGGGCGTCAACAGCGCCTTGATTTGCTCGTCCGGATTGCCTGCTTCCTTGGCCAACCTGATGAGCTCTTGCTTATCATATTTTCCCGAAAAACCCTGTTGCATCCCTGCCGACATCACACGCGCCTGTCGCATCAGGATGTCACGAGCAGCCTGGGCTTGTTCCGCAGTCAGATGCAGACTGGCCGTCATGCGGGACAGCCGGCCTTCGACCTGTCGCTCCGCTTCCTGCTTCATCGCGTCAGCCATCGCGCCGGTGACCGGGTTGTTGGCGGCCTCGCTGGCCTGTCGTGCAAGTTGGGCTCGTAATTGCTCCGCCTCTCCGGTTGCCCGCCGGGCCACCCCGGCCATTCCACGCAGCCGGAGCAATTCGGCGGTATTGTCGGACAATCGTTCCTTTTCTTCTCGAATTGCGGCCAGTTGCTTCCTGGCTTCGTCGCGCTCGCGTTGCAACTGCCGGATTTGTTCGGCCAGCGGCGCTTGCTGTTGCTCGAATGTGTTGACCTGGTCGCGCAGGCGCGAGGCTTGGCGCGCCTCGTAGATTCCCGCTCCGGCCAGGACGGCAACGGTGGCGGTGACGAGAGTTTTTTGCAGGGCGGTCATGGCAATGGCTTTGGCGGCGGTTGCCGTTGCGGTAGAGGCGAGTGTTCCGGTCAGCGTGGCGGCCGCGGAAATGGTGACAGCCAAGCCGACAGGCGCGGCCTGCACGGCATTGGCGGAGATGACGACGACGAGTCCGCCCGCGCCGACGGTGACGCCGCGTTTGGCAAAGAATTCACGCAGTCGCTCCACGGCGCGGCTGACGCGCTTTTGCGCGGTGTCCGCACTGACGCCCAGAACTTCCGCCATTTGCTGCGCCGATTTCTTTTCGAAGTAACGGAGCAACACCGCGTCGCGGTCGGGTTCGCTCAATTCACCGAGAGCAGCGTCCAGATGCGGGGCGATCTGTTCCCAAGAAGCGTCAGGCGTGGCGGAGATCAGTTCATTCACGGCAGCGGCCTCCTGTTCGCGGGCACGGCGGCGAACATCGGAGCGAACGGCATTGGCCGCGAGGTTTTGCGCCGTGCAATGCAGCCAGCCGGACAACACTGGACGATCCTTGAGTTGTGCGGCGTTCTTTGCGAGGGCAATGAAAGCACCCTGCGTCACGTCTTCAGCGAGTTGCGAATCTCGAACCATTCGCAACGCGGCGGAATGAACCAGGTCAATGTGCCGGCGCACGAGTTCGGCAAATGCAGTCTCCGCGTGGCGCTCCGTATAATCGGCCAAAAGCTGTTGGTCGGTCAGGCTGTTCATTCATGGAATAGTAACCGCCGACCGAGAAATCGGACAGGAAATTACCAAGGACCTCCCATCTGGCCAGCGCAATGAAGTGGCCGCAACCAGATTTATGAGACAATCGCGGTAACCCGTCCAACCAACAGACGCGCGAACATTTTCGCTGAAGTTGGTTGAAAAACATTAGCGATAAAGTCAAATGCGCACGAAGAGTAACATAAATGCGTATGAAGAATGACGTTCGAGGAATCTTGCAGGAATCACTGGCGGCGCTGAACCGGGAACGGCCGCCTCCCAGGACGCGAGGGCAAGCGGCGTCGCTGACCCTCAGGCAGGCAAGAACATCGGTGGCATCGGTTCGCAGGCGCGAATCGCGACTTCGGTGTCATCCGAAGCGGCTTCGACTGGGTTCATTTCAGGCTACTGCTCGGGGGCAGTGACTTGGGCTTGTCAGTTGTTCCTCAGCCTGTCGCGAACAATGCCGATATGCTCGCGGAGTCCGTAGAATTGGCCGGCAAACGACGCCGGCACCTTCATCTGGTTGACTGATATTTCGATGTGATCCAGCCGCCGCTGCAATTCGTCGCGCTTTGCGCTCGTCATTTCACCAAACAGGTCCCGTTCGACTTTCAGCAACCTGCGATACCATCGGTAAATGCGCAACTGAATCCGCCATTTGTAGGCTGTGGGAATGAGCCGGAGTCCGGGTATCAATATCAGCAGCATCGGCACAAAAGCCGCCAGTATCCGGTTCACCAGGCTGGCCAGCCAAAAGGGCAACGATCGGTAGAGAAAACCTTTGCCTGATTTGTAGTAGCGGCTGGCGTCGGGACTGATCTTAAATTCGTGTTCGAGCGGAGCTGGAAACTCGGCCCGACGTTGAAGCAGTGTCGCATTTCCATGAACTTCTCGGGCCGCTTCGAGCAACAAATCAGACAGAGCCGGATGCAGGCTCGTTCGCGCCACCAATTCCACCGTGGGACCGATCAGGGTTACGTCGTGCGGGGGCAGGTTCCTGCCGAAGTCAATGGAACCCCTGGGAAGTTCCAGCTTGTTCAGATACCCAAAACGCCGCGTGTAAGCATCGGCTTGGGTGAAATCAAAGATCTGGATTCCAGGTGAATGGAGCAGGGTCCGCATGATTTGAGCTGAGGCGGAATCGCCCATCAGAAACACGGCGTCAACCTTGCCATCCAGCAAAGCCTTCGCGGCATCTTCGGCGTCCAAATCCAAGAACGTGGTCGTGCTGCCAGGAACGATGCCGTTGGTCTCGAGCAGAGTTATAGCAAGCGCTCGCGTGCCACTGCCCAGCGAGCCGATGGCCAGTCTCCTGCCAGCCAGATCGGACAGCAGATTTGCAGGCGTGGAGCTGCGATAGAAGATCAGGAGCGGTTGGTAGGCAACACTTCCGAGCGAAAACAGCCTGGCTCCTCTGCCCCCATCGGATTCCCCGGCTTGGACGAAGCCAATGTCAACCCGGAATCTCGGATCAGCCAGACGTTGAAGGTTCTCCATCGAGCCTTGGGAGGGCAGGATTTTTAAGGTCACCCCGTTGCTGGACAGGATGTCGTGGTACTTCTCGGCGGTGCGCTGAAAGCTGCTGCCGGGCGGCCCGCTCGTGATAATGAGCGTTCGCGGCGGCGCGGAGTAAATGAACCAGAAAACAGCGGCAATCGTGACGACGCTGATAAAAAGAATCACGCCAATCGTCGCTGCCCGGCTCAGTCCGAAAGTTTCCGTGAACGTTGACAGCATCTGGAGAAATCCCATTCCCCGACCTTTGCCCACGCTATTTGTCTTTGCGTTGTTTGGATGTTCGCTGGAATTCATGACAGCGGCTCAATCAGATGTTCGGAGCTGTGACTTTTGTTATTGACTGATCACAGCAGATGCTGAAGGCGGATTATAATTGCACGGCGCAATGTTACCACTGGCTGCAAAAAACAGAACCGCCTGCTCGTCAATGATCATGATTTTGTTGTAAGTGATGGCGCGCCTGACGTCAATGCACGTCGTGTGGGTACTGAAAACTCCATAATCCGTCGAAAACGACCGGGGTAAGTTTTGGCAGTTACCGCGCCTGGCCCGCATCGCCGCAGGCTTGTCAATGCCGGCATTCCCTGTCATCTTCGAGGGGTGATGACTGGGACTTCTGCTCATGACGGCCTGCCTGGTGCTGCTCGGTGTCCATTCTTCCGGGACGGCTCCTGGCGGATATCAAGCAGCGGAGAGTGATTCAAGATCTCGACCGGGATTTGTTCGTCATGAAATTGGGGGGGAGTGGAAGTTCTGCTGGGTCGTTTCCTCGCAGAGAGGCCGGGGTGGCTCTGCGGCGAAGCGTTGCCGACCGGTCAGGAAATCCTCGCTGACGAACGATGTTCGGCTCCGAGCGAGTCGGCCAGCCAACTGAAAGAGAATAGCTATGCGTATAGCGATGTTTTCGTGGGAGGCGTTGCACGGAGTCGCCGTCGGCGGCGTGGCCACGCACGTGACAGAACTGGCGGCCGCGCTGAATCGGCGGGGACACGAGGTGCACGTGTTCACGCGGCCGGCCTATGGCAGCGGTGCCGTATGGCAAATTGACGGCGTCTGGTACCACTGGTGCCCTCACAACCTGAACCCGAGTTTCGTGGACGAGATCCAGGAGATGTGCCGGTCCTTTGTCTGGCACTTCTACCAGACGGAGAACTATTCCGGTCATTTCGACGTCATCCACGCTCACGATTGGCTGGCCGCCAACGCGGTGGTGTGGGCCAAGCAGGGCCGAACCGACCACCGCGCGGTGTTGACGATGCACTCCACGGAGTACGGGCGTTGCGGCAATAACTTTTACGGCGGCCCCTCAGCGCGGATCCGCGACCACGAACGGCACGGCACGTACTGTGCCGATAGGGTCATTGCGGTAAGCAACACGTTGAAGGGTGAGTTGATGTGGATGTATAACCTCCCGGAGTGGAAGTGCTGGAGCATCTATAACGGCGTTCCGGTGCATCGTTACGATGGCTGGATCGACGCCGGCGCTGTCAAAGGACGCTACGGCATCGGGCCCATGGATCCCACGGTGCTGTACATGGGGCGGATGAGCCTGCAAAAGGGTCCTGACCTGCTGGTCGAGGCCATGCCCGGTTTACTGCGGCACTATCCCAATGCCAAGTTCATCCTGGCCGGCGAAGGGCACATGCGCGGAGACCTGGAACAGCGCGTTCGCCATCTCGGGGTTGCGCACGCCGTGCGGTGGTTCGGCCGGGTCGGCGTGGGGGAGCAGGTGGACATGTTCAAAGCGTGCGATGTGGTGTGCGTGCCCAGCCGCAACGAACCCTTCGGCATCATTGTGCTGGAGGCTTGGGCGGCCAGCAAACCGGTCGTCGCCTCACAGATCGGGGGCCCGGGCGAATTCGTCTGGCACAACGTCAACGGTTTGAAAATCTACCCGACCGTCGATTCGGTGGGTTGGAGCCTGGGCACGCTGTTCACGAACTGGGAATGGGCGCGCTGGATGGGCCGCAACGGTCGCCTCGCCGCCGAAACCGCATTCACCTGGGACAAGATCGCCGAGCTGACGGAGAATTGCTATCGCTCATGACGCGAAGAAACGTCGCCAAGAGGTCGTGGCATAGTTCAGGTAGCCGGTGGGTGGCGCGAGCGTCCTCGCGAGCCGCAAAGCGAAAGATCCTTCCGACCGGCAGCTCGCCGGAAGTCTCGCCTCATCAAAATGTGCCACTACCCGCCCAAATTGTTCATCGCCCTTCTTGCCTTTAGTTGCCTGATTGTCGGTCACCTCATATTCGCTCCAATGCGAAGTTCAAGGTTCCAGTCATGCAGATCCACTAACAACTACGCGTTCATCACGGGCTACGGGGCGAATAGTTCAAGAAAAGATCAGCTTAAGACAAACACGCTATTTCATTCTGGAAGGCAGCTTAATGGTCTTGCCGTCAACCACGAAGATACCTTTGCCATGATGATGGATGGTGCGGGGATTTTTTTGTGAGCCGTCGATCCACGCTTTGACCACCTCAACGATGAAGGTGTTGTATTGTGTCACAAGCTTTGTGTCGATGACCCTGCATTCAAGGTTGGCGTAGCACTCGTCGATAAGGGGCGCATGCACGCAGGCGGCGGCGGACGGCGTAAGGCCGAACTCTTTGAACTTATCGATATTTCGCCCGGATGTGTTCCCGCAGGCCACCGCCTTTCTGGCCAATTCCACGGTCGGGATGTTGATGACGCATTCTTTGGTTTTCTTCAGTATGTCAAACGTGTAGTCCCGGTTGCTGATGACGCAAGCCAGAATCGGAGGCTCGAAATCGATCATCATGTGCCACGACATGGTCATGACATTCACTCGCTCGCCTATCATTGTCGAAACCAGCACCACGGGCCCCGGCTCGATCAAACGGTAAACCTGAGATAAGGGTAAGTTTTTTTTGCCACAGATGCATCTTCGTTGGCGTCATTTCCAGATAAGGATTTCCGGCTGCTTGCGAGGTACGGGCGGTGTTTCGCCGGCGGGCACGCCCACGATGATCGGCGCCATGGCCGTCATTTCAGCGGGGATTTTCAATTCAGCCTTCCACTCCGGAGTATTGAGCGCCGAGACCGCAAAACCGATGGCGCACGTGCCAAGCCCTTTCGCGCACGCGGCGAGCATGAGGTTTTCAGCCGCCAGCCAACAATCCGCCACGACAAACGGCCCTTGAAATTTGCTGTAAATGACGATCAGCGTACCGGCGTTATAAAACACATGGTAATCTGGTCTGTTCACCAGATCGAGAGCATGCTTCGCGTGGGACAGATCGGACGCTTGCGCCTCGTGGCGCACCAATTCCTTGGCGCTGGCCGAAATGCGGTTAAGCAGATCCCTATTCTGAATGACGGCAAACGCCCAAGGCTCCTCGTGCATGGCTGTGGGAGCGTGGACGGCGGCATCGAGCAGCGCGCGGATGACGGCCTGGTCGATTGTTCGGGGCATATAATTGCGCACGGCGCGGCGATGATAGATTGCATCCATCGCGCTCATGGAAACTTCGGGCTTGGCGGCTTTCTGCGGGTTGGTCATAGCTTTCTCCATTGATGGGTCATTTCAACAAGGGCTTTTTGACCAGTTCACCCGAATCGAATTTCCAATCACTTCCCAAGATAGTTTGACGGGTTGCGTATCCAGTCGAGCCGTTCGGTTTGAAGTTCGTTTCAACCGCCCGCTGCTCGTGGGGACCTCGTGCATTATTTGCCGGTTCCATACATAGTTGCGCCTTCAGGCTTCATAATGTCACCTCTACGAGCCACTTTGCATTCGAGGCGAGGGTCGGAATCGGACAAGGATCACCGATTCATTGCCAACAAAATAGCAGGTTTCGTTGATGTTTCAATCAGAATTCGGCTTAACTCGCCACTACTGATCTTAACTCTGCCAGTGCTTTCACTGACAGTTTCACTGACAGTTGGGGAACACCGTGCAAAGAAACGTGAGCCAAGGAGGTGGGTTGCGAAACTTTGCGCGAGCGGTGGGGATTCGGAGCGCAGCGCAGCGAGCACCGAACCGCCGCGCACTGAGCGAATAGGCGGGAACGAAGTCATTCCACTGTAAAGTGCTGTGACCGCACAAATGAATGCGAAGTGTTGTCGCGGTTAAGAGGGCTTCTGGCCCTGGGTGATTTGTTTCTGAGCGAATCGGCTGGCTCCCGTTCGCTGCACCGTCTTGAACCCAGCCGCTGCGCGGCGGGCCTGGCGGCCAGCTTGACCCTGGCGACCTGTTCGAGTATTCCTCAGCCCATGAGCCGCAATCGCACCGGCTTTTGTTCGAGGTCCACAAATCACTGGCAATACAGACTGGAATCTGCTAAAAGCAATCCGCATTTTTTACCGGGGGTTTAAGGGGGCGCTTTTGGACCGGACATCTCTGTTTTCACATTTTTCTTTCTTGGTAATTCCACGGGCTGGTTCAACAACGGATTGGAATGACGCTGCGCGCCCCCTTCACCCTCGCGCTCCGGTCATTTCAATCCTTTGGTGGTTCGGCTCCACTCCGAGTGTTTCTGTTCCGAGCGAAAACCAGGCGCACCACGCATACACCCGCCAAGATGATAAGCAACTCGGAAAGAAGACAGTTGAGGAGACTTGTGCCAGACTGAGTCGCAGCCACGTAATACCAAATCAAAAACGTTGCAAGACCGACTGCGACACCAAGTCCGAACAGAAATACATTTTGTTTACCCGTCCGATAAAATGCAGCAACCAAGAGCACAACCAAGAACAGGCACCAAAAAGGTCCAAAAATCCAAGCTACTTCCACACATAATCCCCAGTGCAATAAAGATCGCACTCGATCCTGCAAGTAGGCCGCCACGCCACACAGCAGCGACGATGCGATGATAATCGCCGTTAGCCATGGCACTTCAATGTGCTTTGTCAAAGGCGATGACATAGGCTCGAAGCCGAACTTGTTATTCAACGACCGCGGGTTCGTTTATCGAAACAGGTCTTGCGCGCGAATCCGGCAGTTGCAACTTGTTCATAATCAACCCAACCTTGCCTGATTATACGACGGCTGGTTCGTTGATTCAATCCTATCTTTTCGCTCAATCCAATACTCGCAACTTGTTCTTGATCAACAAATCTTTCTTGGATCAACGACCGCCGGTTCGTTGAATCAAACAAAATCCCTGCCCAGACGCAACTGGTAAATGTCCCTTGGACAGCCTTTGTCCAACGGCCTATGCGAATCTCTCGATTGATTATGAACCTACCCCTTGCCATTGAACGGCTGCGAAGCGTGCTTCGTCGCCAGCACAAAGCCCCCTCCACCGAATCCAATTACATCTATTGGCTGCGTCACTACGTCAACTCGCTGGGCCGCCTGAGGTGCAATTCGTGCAACAATAATCTGCCAGAGGTCATCAGGAAGATGTGGTTTGCGGCTTCCACGTGCTCCAAGTCTTTTGTGAGTGAAGGGTCTGGCAGCGCGGCTGGCCATTCTCCTTCAATACCCGCGAGTTGGGTCTGGCTGGCCCACTCCAATAGATTATATCCCATTTCAAACTCCACATGATTCTGAATCGAATTGAATTCACCATCTGCCTTTTGAAGTTCAGTTGTGACTGCGTTGTAGCCGTAGCAGTAAGCCCAAAGCCGCTCAAGAGTTCGCACGCCAACATAGATAAGTTTTCCCATGCGGAATTCTGCGAACAACCAGTCTTTGGCATTCGGGTCGAGGCAAATCTTAATATCATGCTTGTCCAACAGACCTGCCAACTCCGCTTTTCGTTCTGGAGCGACATGAAATGGCGATAACCCAAATGATTCCATCAACGGACGGATTTTAGGCGGAAGGTCTTCGATTGCTGCTCCAATCATTTTCATAGCCATGCGATTGACGCGGAGGTTAGCAGCCTCGCACGTCAGCGGCAAGTAATGGAGCGAGCATGGTCAATTTCCTGATTCGGGAATCAGCGAAAATCAGCGGTTGAATAGTCGCTCTCCAACATGAGACAATAAATTCCGACCGCCAACTTGCGCGCATTGGCTCGTGGGCCGGACACGGTGACGCACTCAATAAAAAAAGAAAAATAAAGAAAATGAAAGGGGCTGGGGCCAGAGGGGGAGGGGGCGAGCCGGGCCACCAACTTACTGCCGGACCCACTCGATCCTCAGCCGGAGCATGAGGCCATATTTTCTATATCTTCAGAGATTTCTTAAATCTTCATGGCAATAGCAAATATGGACTCATGGGCAATTCCCCGTCGGTGGGAACTGCTCAAGTTGCCGTAGGTTTTGCCCACGACGCTGGTGTCAAGCGCGGTCCTTTTCAGCTCAGCAGCCGGGAACCTCACCGTGATACAAAACGCGTGAGCAATACGCTGCTGCATCAACTCCTAGTCGGAGTCGACGCCGTTGCCGCTTTCGGAATTGCTGGTCGGCGAGAGTTTCCTCAGCGCATCCAGTCGGCGCTTTACACCGATTCTGGGATTCTTCAATAAAGCGTATTCGTAATGTTCAACAGCGTGCACGTTATCTCCTAAAGATTCGAGAATTTCGGCTGATGCACGATAGGCTTCCGCATGGAGGTGCGGAAGGTTTTCAGGTAGCCTCTGCACAGCCTTGCTTAACATGTCCAAGATGCGTGCGCTGGCTTCCGGTTCCGTCTTGTTGTCGATGGCTGTAAGTTCTTTCTTAGCATCTTCAAGCAACAGAAATCCGTCGGCGTTTTCGACATATTCCAAGCGGTTGGCCTCTGCCTTCTTCAAGTCTTGGATGCGTTCATAAAGCTTCGCCAAAACCCTGTGCGCTTTTGCGCGTAGGTTGTATTTTTCGCCTATCCCCTTTTCAAAAGCCTGTCCAATAAGGCCCAGAATGTGCTTCGTGATTTCTGATGTCGGTTTGTCAGCGCCAGCGAGCAATTTCTCAGCGTAGTTTATCAGCTCGTAGCTGGTCGCCCGGCTGAGTAAGCTGCTCACTTCCAGCTCTGTTGCCTTTTGCTGATACGATACGGCTTTCTCTGGCTCCTTTATGCTGCCGTAAATCAATGACAAGGAACGATAGACTTTGGCTGGCCAATCGGAGGTGCAGCCAAAGCCCCTTTCAAGTGCCTTTTCAACAATGGACTTAATCTCATGGACTTGGTCGGGCGTAAGTTGTTCCGATTCGCCTATTTTATCTTCAGCCAGGTCGAGCAAGTCGTAGCCAGTTCCAAAGTTGATGGGGTCTGCTAGTCGCTTTTCGTCATCTTCCTCTAGCTTGGCCACACTTTCGCGCAGTTTGACTGCGAGACGCTTTTTGAATTCCTCGAAGTCACGCTCACGAAGGAGCACTCGCTGAGGCGCTCCGTCGGCATCCTTAATCAGTCCGAGGGCAACCGCTTCGTGGCGTTTGATGTCACGCACGCCCATGCCGCTCTGCAAATCGAATGGCGGAAATGGCACGCCGAACGCAGAAATGACTTCCCAAATCGGATCATCCTTCAGAGCAATCATCCTCCCTTGCGGGTAGTCACTTTTCCCCGGGAAGAACTTCCCCCCCGCCGCGCTCCACCGAGATGGCCAGTCGCGCGACTGCTTGCGCCATGAGCAACGGCACAGCTCCTGCGCTGGCCACATGTCCAGCACGCTTTGGACCTGGCCCTGTTTCCACTGCCTGTAAAGGTTAGCCAAACTCGTGGCCATATCAAACAGCAGATGAATCCGTTCATCGCTTCTCAAGTCTTTGATGTCACCAAGACAATCTTCCGGCGCTTGGTAGTTGATCGAAGCAAGCAGTTCTTGCAACATAATGCGTGCTTGGACCTCACTGAGATCGACCTCGGACTTTCCTGGAGGTGGGATGAGCAGCCTTGAGATCATGCCTTTCGTTTTCTTCTGAATGTCCTTCGCGGCAGCGTCTTCTCCCAGCGGCAACATCGCATCAACAACAATGCCAGCGATCTGGTGCGCACTCTGGCAGTGGGCCAGACGCCAACATCTCAAGAAATCGCGCGACTGGGTCAAGAAGCATTGCTTCCCGGCCCTACGCAACCGAGCTCACCTCTGAGGTAATCCGTCAACGGTTTTTTAATTCTTTTTCGCCGGGTTTTTGACTGGGCTTTTGCCTAATTGGACGCGGTCAAAGAGGTTCACCAAGTCGCTGCCACTGCGTCGCAATGCGGCCTCGTAAAGCTCGTCGCGGTAAGGGGTGCGATCCTGCCAGCATTTCC
>Ga0326727_10001716_pt1 | contig 78960 bp, 68 predicted proteins | sample MB2enrmetagenome_FD_207643 | JGI IMG/M metagenome (GOLD analysis project Ga0326727, IMG submission 207643) | Lab enriched peat soil microbial communities from McLean, Ithaca, NY, United States - MB29MY | ecosystem: Environmental > Terrestrial > Soil > Wetlands > Peat | place: USA: New York... | reverse complement strand
CACGCCTATGCTGATGATGAGATAGATGATGAATGTTCTGACGCGTACCATGTTGATTGCCCCTCCTTCATGCTTGCATATTGTATCGTTAATGCATGGCAATATCAATGTCAATAAACACCTGATCGTTATCTATCTTTCATCGGTCATGGCATGCCCTCTGGTCGGGGTAAAGATAACATCCTGAGCTTATAAATATTATCGCCCTTTTTTAATCGAGCACTCACTGCATTTCCCATACCATTACCAACAAAAACGAAAGAAACTCGCTTTGCTAATGGAGTTGACAATGCCATAACCGTATCATAAAATACTATTCAATCCCGCTGTGGATGTGGTGAAGGCGTCCAAAGTCTTGACGTTTGAAAACAAAATAAGGACGGAGGTTCTCTTCATGAATAAACCCATTGTGCTTGGTTTGGTTGCTGTCGGCATAGTATTGATCCTGTCTGGATCAAAAGGCTTTGCGGGTGGAACATATGCTGAAGGTGAAGCGATCTTCAACAACAAATGTGCCATGTGCCATGGACATTCGGGAGATGGCAAAGGGCCCGCGTCTGCCGCGTTCAATCCCCGCCCGTCCGACTGGAGGGACCAGAAGTTCTGGCAACACCACACTGAAAAAGATATTGCTGAAACCATAAAGCATGGTCGTGGACAGATGACAGCGACCAATCTCAGCAAAGATGAGATAAAAGCAGTTATCGATTACATGCTGCATACATTCAAGAAACAGAAATAAATCCGATTACAACGCTAGGACATTTGGTTTTTCCGCCTGCATATGGCATATCCGGCAAGTGAGCCTGGTGCCAGAAGTCTACTTTTTTATGAGGGTCGACCATGCATGTGCTGCGTCCTCTGTACGTGGTTTTGCTGCTGTTGGGGATTATCCTGATCGCACGGGTCTTCATTGTGCCAAAGGATTTTGGCGTTTACGAACGGGGGTACACTTACGGATGGCACCGGGCTGGCAATGCAGAGGATTGGAAGGCCGTCAAGGTGCAATATAAAGGGCGGGATTACTGTGTAGCATGTCATACCGTCCAGGGACAGCAGATATCCACCTCTCCTCACCGGATCATAGAATGCGAGAATTGCCACGGTCCGGCGGCAGATCATCCGCTGTCACCCAAAAAACTCAACATAGACAGAAGCCGCGATCTGTGCCTCCGCTGCCATACGTCTCTTTCCTATCCCGGCAGCATGAGATCGGAGATCAAGGGCACAAACCCTGATGCTCACAACCCCGGTATTCAGTGTGTCATTTGCCATCATCCCCATCAGGCGTCGAAACCCCATTAGAGAAGGCGGATGAACAGGAGAGATTTTTTAATAAAAATTTGGCAGTGCTCAGTGGCCCTCGGCTTCGCCAGAGGCGTGTGTGAAATTTTCAGACCTGTATCCTTGGAGGCCTCCGCAACACCCATCCGTTGGGCTTTTCTTGTTGATACCCAGAAGTGCATCGGCTGTGGGTTCTGTGTCAAGGCATGTAAGCTTGAAAACGATATACCGTTCAATAATAATGTCTCACGGACATGGGTTGAGCGGTATGTCTTAACGAAAGAGGGGAGAACATACGCGGACAGTCCTAAAGAAGCACGTAACGGCTTCAGTAGCAGCAGGATTGATCTGGGAAATGGCAAGTCTCAGAACATTCCCGGGGAGAATATTGACAAGGCCTTTTTTGTTCCCAAACTCTGCAACCAGTGTGAAAAACCACCCTGTGTCCAGGTATGCCCTGTTGGAGCAACATATCAGGCCGCCGATGGAGTGGTTCTTGTGGACCGGACATGGTGCATCGGGTGCGGATACTGTATCATGGCATGCCCTTACGGCATGAGGTTTTTCCATCCCCGGTATCACGTAGCTGAGAAATGCAACTTTTGTTATCACCGCATCAGCAAGGCAATGGAGCCGGCATGCGTCCTGGCCTGCCCGGTTGGTGCGAGAAGAATAGGAAAGCTTAGGGACTCCCGGGATCCGGTGGCAAAAATCATTGAGACCGGCAGGGTCTCGGTTCACAAGCCGGAATATGGAACCAGTCCTCAGGTTTATTTTATCGGCATGAGCTATGAAGTGAGATGAGCAATGCTTCCGGAAGAGATGTGGACATTAAAAGAACTGTTCGTTTACCCCAATGAGTATATTTACTGGAGCGCACAAATCGTCATGTATCCCTTCATGACGGGCCTCGTGGCAGGTGCCTTTGTCCTTTCTTCCCTGTATCATCTTTTTGGCATAAAGCAGCTCAAAGAAATCGCGAGATTCTCTTTGGTACTGTCCTTTGCTCTTTTGATGGTTGCCCCGTTGCCTTTGCTGCTCCATCTCATGCAACCGCAGCGGAATATTTATATATTCATGACACCCCATTTTACTTCCGCCATTGCTGCTTTCGGAGTGGTTCTTTTCGTTTACGCATCCATCGTAGCCTCGGAGATATGGTTTTTATATCGGAAATATATTGTGGAGCGCTCATTAGCGCTCAAGCAAAAGTTTGGCAAAGACTTTGCCGATAGTATCCGATATCTCATTTACACGGTGCTTACCCTGGGTTCGTTTGATATCACTGAAAAGGCCATACAGCAGGATCGGAGGGCCATTAGGATCCTGGCGGGCGTGGGCATACCGGTTGCCTGCTTTCTGCACGGATACGCCGGATTCGTTTTCGGTTCCGTCAAGGCGAATGCCCTCTGGATGACACCTCTGATGCCAGTCATTTTTATCGCGTCAGCCATCGTCTCAGGTGTTGCCCTGTGTGCTTTTACTTATATTGTAGCCATGGAGATCAAGAAATTCCGTGTGTCTCATCCGAAAGCATCTGAGGTGCAGGCATCGAGACAGAAGATGGAAGGAATTGAAACTCGCGTGGTTGTCATAACGGTCCGATATCTGGTCGTCTTTCTGATTTTTTCCATAAGCCTTGAGCTACTGGATCTGGTGTTTAGGGGTTATACGGCTGTAAAATCGTGGGATATCCTGAGAAACGTTATCTACGAGAAAGACTTTGTTAATATCTTTATCCTTCAGTACGCAGTAGGGAACCTTGTCCCCTTCATTCTCCTGCTGATGCCGCGCCTCACGATCAGGAGGGCTACAGTGGCGCTGTTCTTGGTAATTTTTGGAGTTTTCATGATGCGATGGAATGTGGTGATCGGGGGTCAGTCGTTTTCTCTTACCTTTTCAGGATACATGTCTTATTTGATGCCCATGATCCCGCGAGATTTTGAAACTTATAAGGAGGGCCTCTTCGGTGTACTGACCGTCGTGGCGCTGCCTTTTATTTTTTTCTGGATTCTCAGCAGGGTCTTGCCACTCTTTGAAACCACCACACCTGAGTAAACACCACAGGACCAGACAGCATAACCGGCGGTTTTTTGATCAGTACCGCCGGCTTCCTTGTGCCGCTTGCCGCGTTAAGTAACCCACGCCATGCTGGCCGAGGGGATGCGGGAAGTGCTGTCATCCCCGTTCATGCCCAACGCGTCAGGCAGGCCATGATGCTATTACCTGTTGATGCACAGTATCAACTAATGTTTCCTACTGCCGCTTTCCTTTTCGCCTTGATGAACATAGGTAAAGGACAGGCACCCTTTTGGACTGATGAATGACCAGTCATGTCTCGAAGACCGTGACTGGCCCTAAACTGCTTTCCCTTTCTTCATCTCCTCCTCCCGCAGGATCTTGCGCAAAACCTTGCCCACGGCGGATTTCGGCAGGGCGTCCCTGAACTCCACCATTTTCGGTACCTTGTAGGCGGTAAGCCTGGTCTTGCAGAATTCGATGATTTCCTTCTCCGTTGCGGTTTCACCAGGCTTCAGAACCACAAAGGCTTTTACCGTTTCGCCCCTGTACTCGTCCGGTACGCCGATAGAAACCGCTTCACCCACCTTGGGGTGCTGGAAGAGGACCTCGTCAATTTCTCGGGGGTAAATATTAAATCCTCCAGCGATGATCAAGTCTTTTTTCCGATCCACGATGAAGATATAGCCATCCTCATCGACCTGCCCGATATCACCCGTGTAGAGCCATCCATCTTTGAGCTGCCCTTTGGTTTCTTCCGGATTATTCCAGTACCCCTTCATGACCAGCGGCCCTTTCATGATGATTTCTCCTGGATCTCCCTGCTTTACGTCATGGATGCCGGTATCCAGGTCAACCAGGCGAACATTATTATCAATGAAGGGAACGCCGATGCTTCCCACTTTTTTCATACCGAGGATGGGATTCGCTGTTCCCAGGGAAGTTGACTCGCTCAAACCGTACCCTTCGCTGAAAAAGATCCCCATGTCCTGGACCCTTTCAATCAGTTCCACCGGCATCGGCGCCGCGCCGGAGTTGAGCAGCCCGATGCGCTTGGCTAGGTTCAGCTCGGTAGCCTTTGGATGATTAACGACCGCAGTAATCAAGGTGGGAACGGCGGGAAAGAAGGTGATACTATCAAATTTGGATATGATGCCGAAAAGCTCTTCGATCTCGAAGCGGGGCACAAGGATCTGGGTGGCACAATTGAAAAATGCCCAGTTCATCGCTACAATGTTGCCGTACACGTGGAAGTATGGAATTACGCTTAAGACAAAACGCTTCTCGGGCGGAATAATGCTTATGGTGGGATTGCCCCACTGTGAGCATTGAAAGGTGGCGGCCACGATGTTGGCATGCGTCAGAATCGCCCCTTTGGGTATGCCGGTTGTGCCGCCGGTGAACTGGATCACGGCGGGTTCTTCTGGGCTGAAGGGTATGCGAGGCAGGCGCGTTTCGGAAGTGGCTTCAATAAGCTCTGAGAAGTGATGCCAACCTTCCGGCAGGTCCATGTCTTTGGCAGTGCTTACACCAAATCCATTGATGTAGTCAGTCACTCTCGTCACGACGAGCCGTTTGAGCCCGACTTCCGCTGCGAGCGGCCGGATGTTTGGCAGAACCATATCAAAGGTGACAAGGGTTTCCATCTCCGTAATCTCAATGATGTGCTTCAGCTCACTGGAGGTGTATAGAGGGTTCATGTTCACCACTATGGCACCCAGTGAAAGGACGGCCAGATATGCAATAGGAAATTGGGGACAATTGGGCAGATGGACGCCCACCCGGTCTCCTTTCTTCACACCAAGCCTGCCAAGTGCATTTGTCATACGGAGCACCTGCTCCCTGAGCTGCCAGAACGTCATCTCGGTTCCGTAGAAATTAAGGGCGGGCTTGTCGGGAAAGGCGCCCACGGGGAGCTGGAACAAACTTTGCGCCGGGATCCTCGGGTATCGGATTGTGGTGGGAACATTGTAGTCGTAATGTCTCAGCCAGTCGTAGGTTTCCATACATTTCTCCTTTTGTTCTTCTATATTTTGACCTTCCCTTCCAGCATGGTTTTCGTGGGCCGGAAGGTTTGAACATGAAATTTATCTGCCAGTTCATTGCACTTGCGGATCAGTGTCTCATATCCTATGGATGCTGCGAGGGCAAATGGGCCGAAAGGGGATCCACCACCGTTTGCCATGGCGATATCTATTTCCTTTGGATCATCCACAACCCCCTCCTCGAGCAGCTTGGTGGCCTCATTGACCTGCAAGGCAATCAGGTGGTTCACATCAAATTCCTTTGTTGCCTTACCCGCATCTATGACGGGACGTCCCGCGGACCAATCGAAAAATCCCCGGCCGGTTTTTTTCCCTAGCTTTTTTGCATCGATTAATTTTTTGAAGACCGGAGAAGGCGTATATTCGGGCGAGAGATTGCCGGAAAAATAAACCAGACCGTGATAGGCCACATCCAGCCCCACATAGTCCGCCAGCTCAAATGGCGTCATGGGCATGATCGACCGGAAGGCAGCGTCAAATTCCTCCGGTGTCGGGCTTCCCGCATCAAGGATTTTTGAAAGCAGCAAAGACACGGGTGCATTGACACGGTTGTAAACAAAGCCCGGGGTGTCTTTTTTTACAATCACGGGCACTTTCTTCATCTTTTCGGCAATACCGCGCGCAACTGCAACGGTAGCATCGCCAGTCTGCTTTCCGCGGATGACCTCTACCAGCTTCATTAGCACCGCCGGATTAAAAAAGTGCATACCGACAACCTGGCCTGACCTGTTGGTGGCCGAGGCGATTTCGGTGATACTGATGTTGGATGTATTCGTGGCCAGAATGGCATGGGCCGGGGCGAGTTTATCCAACTCGGCGAAGACCGACTTTTTCAGAGCCACGATTTCCGGTACCGCCTCAATCACAAAATCGGCATCCTGGACTGCTGTCTTTAGATCTAGCAGGGGCTCAAGCCTGGCCATGGCATCATCATATGCGGCCTGGACCAACTTTCCCTTTTCGACCAATTTCCCGAGGCTTTTTTTGATATTCGCCACACCACGGTCAACAAATTGCTGGTCGATATCACGCATGGCAACCCGGTATCCTGTCATCAGGGCAACTGCTGCGATACCGTTTCCCATGTCCCCGGAGCCCACCACGGCAATCTTCCGCACGTCTTCCGCTTTCATAGAATTACCCCCTGTATTTATTTTATTCACCGGTAAAGTTCGGTTCTCGTTTTTCAAAGAACGCTGTGAAGCCCTCTCTTGCATCTTGCGACTTTGAAACAGCACGGCTGCCTTCCAGCTCGGCCCTCGTTCCTTCATCGAGTCCCCGGTCAAGGCCCACGTGAACTGCTTTCAGGACAGCACTCACAGCAATCGGCGGCCGCTTCGCCAGGACGTCCGCGAATGCCATCACCTCTTTCATGAATTCCGCTTGGGGAAAAACCTTGTCCACCAGGCCGATTTGAAGTGCCTCCGCCGCCGTAAGCCGTCTGCTGAACAGTATCAAGTCAAGGGCCTTTGCCCTGCCGATGAGCCTAGGCATGCGTTGGGTGCCACCCCAACCGGGGATGATGCCCAGATTGAGTTCCGTCAGGCCAATGCGGGCTCCTTCCATCATGAGCCGAAATGTGCATGCCATGGCGAGCTCACAGCCGCCGCCAAATGCATAGCCATTGATGGCCGCGATGACGGGTTTTGGGAATAAGTCAACCCTTGTCCAGACTTGCTGGCCCAGGGGACCGATGCGATCCGCATTCGCCGCATCGGACACGTCGAAACCCGCAGAAAAACCTTTTTCGCCGGCGCCGGTGAAAATCACAACGCGCACCTGCCGATCCCGTTCTAGGTCATTCAAGGCTTGGCCAATCTCTTCCATGGTCGCCAAGTTGATTGAATTTGCCGGTGGTCGATTGATGGTCAGGATACTGACGCGGTCGCGCCTTTCAAGGGAAATATTTTGAAAATTCATACCTTCTGCCTCCTTCTATTTTTGTGTGGATCCGATCACTTTGCGATGATGCCTCCAAGGATGCTCCGTATGAGCGTAATCAAGGTTCAACCCCCTTACCGAAAAGCCTCCCGCAGTGTGTCCGCGATCGCACTGGTTGCGTCATCCGCCTGACTGAGAAAACGATCACCGGTCATGAAGCCGTGAATGACCCCTCCGTATCTTCTTGTCCTCACGTGGACGCCTGCCCTTTCTAAAGCGTTAGCATAAGCCTCCCCCTCGTCTCTCAAAACGTCGAATTGGGCCGTGATCACGAGCGCGGGTGGAAGGTTGCTGAAATTACTGGCGAGCATTGGCGACGCATATGGGTTTAAACGATCCTTTTTATCCGGCGTGTACAGAGAGATGAATGCCTGCATATCCGATCGAGTGAGCAAGTATCCCTCAGAAAAATTCCGATATGATGCGGTGTTCATGTCGGCTAAATTGGTCACAGGGTAGATGAGCGCCTGGTAAGCTATCGCAGGTCCATGCCTGTCTCTTGACATTTGAGCCACAACGGCAGCCAGGGTTCCACCCGCACTGTCACCTGCAACCGCAATGTGGGCAGGATCTCCTTTCAGGCCTTCCGCGTTCTGATAGATGTACATAAGGGCGTCGTATGCATCGTTGACGGCGGCTGGGAATGCATGTTCAGGCGCCAGACCATAGCCCACCGATATGACGAGCGCACGGGCCTTTCTTGCCAGGGTCCTGCAAACACTGTCATGGGAATTAATGCTCCCCTGAACCCAACCTCCGCCATGAAAATATATTATGATCGGGTGGCGCCTATCATCGGGTGCATATATGCGCGCCGGTATATCGCTCGTTGAGCCGGGTATGTTGATATCTTTTACAAGAGCAAGTGATACTGGAGATCCGGATACCAGTGCCGCGATTTTTTCTAGCTCAGCACGGTTTTCTGCGATGGGCCTATCTGTTTTGAAAGAGTTTTGTCCAGGACCGCTTAGGAGCTTTAAAAAAATGGCTACCTTGGGATCCAGCTTGCCGTATGGTGTTTGGCTCCAGGTGTTGACAAGAATAATGCCGGTTCCCAATAAAGACGCGATAAGCAGTACACTGATGATCAGCCACTTGTTTATCCTCATTACAAATCACCCCCGTCCCCGTTCGTACCTGTCCGTTAACCGCTCAGGATAACGTGAGCATGCCTGCAACAGAATGCGACCGCGGCATTGGTTACGCTGCAGAAGTTTCCAAAGCCCGACGTTTTGATGCAGCTGGGAGCGCAAGCGGTCCACACGAAGGGGGGGTTATACCTCTGGCGGCGGCCCGGAACGGGCCTTGCTTTCGAGCCCTTCAAGCCACAACTGATGAAACTTATACATTCGGCCGGGCATAAACAGCTTGCCGAGTCTTGCCAGCAAGCCATGCTGTGTTTCTTCAGTTAACACGTGACATCCCTTGGCGGATGGCCGCAAAACCCAGGCATGATATGCATCGACGCCAAAAGCGTGAGCGTTCCATGCGATACGTGCATCAGGAATATACTCCAGTACGGTAGACGTGATCGTTACGCCGAATGTCTTCCACCGGAATCGTGTACCTTTTTGAAGGGCCGGTCTCGCCCCTTCAAGGATCTTGACGTTCGTAGCATTGACGTACCAGGCAGGCCACAGGGTTGCGTGAGTCAGCCATGCCCACACATGCTCTGGCTTGGCGGTCATATCCAGTTCGTTTCGGACATGCACCGGGCAATTGTGTGGGTTGTAGTAGTCGGGCCATTGAACTTCAAAAGGCTGTGTCATCTAAGCTTCTCTCGGGCGGGTGACAGCGATACCCTAGGGTACGTAATCGTGGTGTTACCGCTTATGATCTAGCGTATAGATTTTTTACTATCAAGTTAAGAATGTTTTTTCAATCTTTCATTTCTAGGAATCCACGCGGTGGCAGCAACAGACCCTTCAGTTCATCCTGGTCAGGCCTCAAGCCCCTTGAATCCTCTGAGAAATTTTCTGATATCATCCCTGTTTTTTGGTAGTATGAGTGTGCCTATTGCCATCGCCTTCTTCACTTCATCCTGGTTGTATAAATCGATTTGGTACCTTAGATAGTACTTCCCCCTCTTTATGTAGCGGTCATAGGGTTTCATTTTGATGTGGATCACTTCTCCTACACGAAAATCCTCATATAATTCCATATACTGTCCGGGATTCCTTGCCCCCGGTGTCCTGATCCAATTGCCCCGGCCCCTGGTGCCGATGCACCAGAAGATAATCTGGGTTACAAATACGGGATGTGGAATCAATTGGCCATATGGAGATTTGCTCGCATATTGTTCATCCGTGAACAGGGGATTGTCATCCATAACTGCTTCGGCGAAGTATTTCATGTCCTCGGCTTTTATTTCAAATTTCTGTTCCCCCTCCACTTCTTCAAGATTTGAAAAATCTATTTCATCCCATACCTCATAGCTTTCAGCTTCCTTAAAAAAATCCCTGTCGAACTGTTTCTGTTTTTCAGTCTGGATATACCTGGAGAAAAAGTCCCTGTTCATGATATCTCTCCTTTGCTTTGCTATCCCGTCAGTCAGGGAAAACTACCTCGGACTTGCATACTCCGAGCAGTCTGCCATCCTGATTTTTAGCCTCAAGGTCAATCACAACATAATTCTTGCCAGGGCATATGACGTGCTTTTCGGAAATGACACCGGAGCATGTCACTGTCCAACCGGCCAGGACCGGGAATATCAGTTTTGAGTCGCTCTTGCGGATTTTCAGTATAGCTGGATACGCCCAATTGGACACGACGGACATCATGAATGCAATAGTCATCATTCCGTGGCCCACGGGTTCCTGGATTCCGAATGGTTGCGCGGTCTTTACCCATTCCGGGTCATTATGAACAGGATTGTAATCCAGAGAGGCCACTGAAAATTTCCAAAATGTCTCCTGTGTCACGCTGCGGGAAACAGGCGGCAGCTGATCGCCTATGCTAACGGAAGCAAAACTCATTCTGCTCATAAATTCCTGCCCTCCTTCCTGCTGCCATCATAACATCTATTTTTCCAAGACATCCTGTTAATACCTGCGCTATTTAGGCTGATGATGACCGAAAAAAGGATCATGGAACACCCCGCCCTGCGGCGTCGGTCGATTGTGACACCGATATATCACACCGTTCCTTTTCCCTTCAAGATGGCAAACCCCATTTCTATAACCGAGCCGTAGGGTTCTTCACGGTCTTCCCTCAAAAGCAGGGTAATGGCCTCAGAAGGGCAGGTCGTAGAGCACAGCCCGCACCCCAGACATTTCTGCGTATCTGTGCCCGCGTAATCGGCCAGTGAAATGGCATGTACCGGGCAGCGGTCCATGCAGATGCCGCACCCTGTGCAGGAATCCGGATCGACTTTCGCGACGAATAGGGCATTGAGAAAACCATGCTTGTCCATACCCTTTTTCGTGATCCCCTTCATGGAGGCACAGCAGCACGGACAGCAGTTGCAGAGGTTCGAGAGGTGTTTCGTGTTCACGCCGGCATGCACGAGCCCTGCCTCATCGGCTAGCTCGATGATGGACAGGGCCTCCTGGGCCCTGATCCGCCTGCCGATGCGGTTTTCTATGTAGTACTCCGCTGCCACACCGAAATGGAGACAGGTGCCCTCAGGTTTGTCGCAACCACTGCCTGTCAGCCGTGCCTCCTTCCGGCATATACACGGTGCCACGGAGATCACTCGGGCCTGTTTCACCCGGTCCTCGAGCTTGCAGGAAGGGATGAGCACCATGTCCTCCTGGATGGTATGTCCTATCGGCATGACCTTAAAGCCGGGGATATTGCTTTTAGCCATTTCCAACTGGTAGGCCTGTTCGTAGTATTCCTTGTAGAGTGCAGCCAGCTCGGAATCCATCTTCTGCACGGAATACTCATAAAGGCCGATCATAAAGGGGACGGCGTTGAAGAGAGTCCTGCCCCCTCGCCTGATGCGGAAGATAAGACCCTTGTCCGCCATGGTTTCCAGCCGCTCATTCAGGATTTTCTCATCCATGCCGGAACGCGCCGCAATTGCACAAGCCTCTTCGGGCACTGCGGTGAGCGTGAGAGCAGTTTCCGCCTCTTCCCGAGTAAAGAGCCTTTTGAGTATGCTGATCTCGATGCCTGATGCTGTTTTTGGGAATCCTATCGGGAACTGGTCGAGGAAGGCCCTCAGCTCTTCATACACCCTATCCTGCATAGACCGCCCTTCTCACGCACTTCATGGTTTTATGGCTATTTTCAGCAGCCGGAATCCGCGCCTGATGGATAGCATGACTTCTCTCTTTTGTATGCCTGCAATCATTTCTTCATGGTATTGCTCTAATGTGTATAGATATTTTTCATCGATCTCGTTGATAACATCTCCGCTTTGCAGCCCTGCTATATCTGCAGCGCCTCCATTGGTTACGTGTGTAACGATAAAGTCAGGCGGAACATTGAATAACGCAAAGAGGAGATTAGGTTTCTTCATCTCAATCGTGATACCGAGCAAACTGTCATCATCTGCCTGAGACTCCTTCTTGTTTTCTTTTGAGCCATCCTTCTCCGGTCTGCTGTCACTGAGCATTCATGCCAATTATTTTTCATTATGCTCCATTTTCCTGAGCACATCCGCTCGATGAGCACGAAGTGGCACATACATTTCTTCATCAACAACCCCCTTCAATTGTTCATTTATTCGCTCGAGCTCTTGCCCCAGTTGCGCATTCTCAGATTGTATTGCCTTAAGCTGACGCTTCGATGTCCTTCTTATCCCGCAGGCTGGCCACCTGCCCCATGATTGCATCGGGATCCACAAGGGCTTTCACAATAACAGTGGCGACGATGGTTTTGTTTTTCAATATGGTCCTTGCTGCGCCAATTTCTTCGATGTCCACCATGCCAGGCAGATATGGACCGATGTCACCAATGCTGACCCCCGTTTTACTCCCTATATAGGTCTCAATGTTTTTAAACAGGATGTGCTTGGCATCCTGTAACGCCAATTGCTTTGCTTCAATGTAGGTGTCGTTGTCGCCCATGGTATATTCGCCGGTAGCGGTCATGGCGATGTGCTCGGCCAGAGCAGCACGGGGAATCAGTATGATGATCGGCAAGATAAGAGATAGGACTAAACTTGAGATCCTATTTTTCACGGGAATATCTCCTGGGGTTACGGAGTGCTTTTATAAAATTTGCTTGACAATCACAGGATGTTTAGGCTTAAAGTTCCAAATATATTCAATAATTAAGTATCTTTCGACCGGTCATGAAAGATTGACCCTGTTGCCTCTTGTCGTAAAAGTATATGTATCATCCTTTGCCCGGAATAGCATATTAAATTTGCAAAATGGCCCGCGACTCGAAAAATTTTTTACTCCCAGTAACCGTGAATCTCTTTTTGATTCATATCCGCGTGATCATCGGTATGAAGCGGCTCGGTCGTTGAATCTTGCATCCGGATTGAAAAGCAATGGGGTAGAAGCATGACTGATACCAAGACAAAGACATTCAAAAGGCTCCTTTTTCGGATCCCGATGGCTCTTTTGGCTGTAATCATGATTTTGGCGATTGCGGTCTATTGGCGGTATGGAGGAAAGGGCAGACCATTTCCGGATCTTGCTACAGCACCGATACTGCCTGACTCCGCTGTGGAAATCGTGGCCAGGCTTGATGAACCCCCTGGAAATCTTGCCGTTTCGGATACAGGGAGAGTCTTCTTTACGTATCACGCCGAATCGAGGCCGGATATCAAAGTCCTTGAACTCGTTGACGGCAGGCCTGTTCCATATCCTGATCTTGAGTTCCAAAGCAAGCGTCCTGAGGGGAAGCCATACTTTGATCAGGTCTTTAGTGTCCGTGTTGACCGTCAGAATCGCCTGTGGACGCTTGATCACGGGTTTCACGGCCTGCGGCAGCCGAGACTGTTGGCATTCGATTTGACAAGCAACCGGCTTGTCCATGATTATAAATTTCCAACCTGCATTGCAGGTATCGGTTCATACATTCAGGATTTGCAGGTAGATTCGCGGGGCGAGAAAATCTATATTTCCGATCTTGGCGTGTTGTCAAAAAAGCCGGCGCTCATTATCTATGATACCAGAAAAAGAGAGGCCCGCCGGGTGCTTGAGCAGCATCCAGCCCTGATGGCACAGGATTATGAAATCAACTCAAAAGGCAGGAGGATGTACCTTCTGGGTGGCCTGTTCTGGATGCATCCGGCATTCGATCCGATAGCCCTGGATAAAAAAGACGAATGGCTGTATATTGGTCCGATGTCAGGCGATACGCTTTTCCGTGCTAGGGTCAGTGACCTCAATGATGTCACCCTGCCATCTGTGGAGCTTTCCAGGCGGGTAGAAGCTTACGCAAAAAAATCCCAATGCGACGGATTAACGATGGACGCGTCAGGAAATATCTACGTTACGTCCATTGAGGACGGGGCGATCAATATCATTGGTCTCGATAGAAGGCAGCGGACGCTTGTCAGGAACCCGTTGTTTCGGTGGCCGGACGGATTGAGCTACGGGCCAGGCGACTATATTTATATAGCGGACAGTGATATTCCTGATATAATGCTGCAAAGCAAGCGGCACATTCAGGCAAGTGCGCCTTTCTATATTTTCCGGTTCCACTCGGGACAGATCGGCATACCCGGCCAGTGAAAAAAAGATTCTACAGAACTTAGATTATTAGAAGCATTCATTCTTTACTAGGGGCATGGACTCGTGTTCGGGAGGTTTGGTATGACACAGTTGGAGGCAGCGAAAAGGGGGATCATTTCGGAGGAAATGAAGATATGTGCCGAGGCCGAACGGGTATCCCCGGAATTCATCCGTAAAGGTGTTGAGGAAGGCACGATCGTGGTGGTTTGCAATAACCAGCACACCAATGTTGCACCTCTGGCCATTGGCAAGGGACTGCGCACCAAAATCAATGCCAACATCGGGACCTCGAAGGATCACGTTGATCTTGAGCTGGAACTTGCGAAGGTGAAAATTTGTGTTGCGGCGGGTGCGGACACGATAATGGATCTGTCCACGGGTGGGGACATAGGCGCCATTCGGAAGGCGATCATTGTGGCTTCACCACTCGTTATTGGAACCGTTCCCATTTACCAGGTGGCGGCTGAGAATCTCCATGTTAAAAAGTCGGTCGTTGAAATAACTGCAGATGATCTGTTCGATGCGATTATACAAAATGGGGAGGACGGTGTGGATTTTATAACCGTTCATTGCGGGGTGACGAAAAGCAGCCTGGCCTGCATCGACACGGAGGGCCGTCTTCTCGGGATTGTGAGCCGCGGAGGCTCCATCCTCGCGCATTGGATGGCTTATAATGATCAGGAGAACCCTCTGTACGAGCAATATGACAGGTTGCTCGCCATCGCCAGCTGCTATGACATGGTTTTGAGTCTCGGTGATGGGCTAAGGCCCGGTTGCCTTGCCGATGCCACGGACAGGGGACAGGTGCAGGAACTGATTCTTCTGGGGGAGCTGGCCAAGAGGGCCAAAGACAAAAATGTTCAAGTGATGATTGAGGGGCCTGGACATGTGCCGATCCGGGATATCCGGATGAACATCCAGTTGCAGAAAAGCTTATGTCACGGAGCCCCTTTTTATGTTTTAGGGCCTCTGCCAACGGACATTGCTCCCGGTTATGATCACATCACATCGGCCATAGGTGGGGCGATAGCCGGAGCAACAGGAGCTGATTTTCTTTGCTATGTAACACCCTCGGAGCATTTACGGCTCCCAACGCTCGAGGATGTCCGCGAGGGCGTCATTGCTTCCAAGATCGCGGCCCACATAGCGGATATAGCCAAAGGTGTCCCGGGCGCCATGGACAAAGATATCATGATGGCAAAGTACAGGAAGGATTTCAACTGGCAGGGTCAGATTGACGTATCGATAGATCCGGAAAAAGCCTCGTCTTTTCTTGAAAAAAGTGATAGTGCGGATCAGGAAGGTTGTACCATGTGTGGTGAATTTTGCGCCATCAAAATGGGGAAGAAAAAGAATTTTCACATCACCAAAACAGAATCGTAAATGTTCCACCCGTGCGTTTAGACGCGCGACATTGCCGTAGTCTTGCCTTACGGAAATAATGACTCAAAATATCTTTTACAGTGGCGTATCCTTATAGATAGCTTGAAGGAGGGTGTATGAAATTTGTTGTGCTGGGTGGCGCGGGGGATATGGGCGGCGAGGTTGTTGCTGATCTGGCTCAGTTTTCACCGGAGAGCCAGGTTGTCATGGTTGATCTCAGAAGGGATGTTGCTGAGAAGAAGGCAAAATCCATAGGCCTGCCCAACGTTATGGTTGAACAGTGCGATGTGAACAGGCGTGACGACGTCCTGGGTGTGCTGAAAGATGCCAAAATCGTCGTAAACTGTGTGGGCCCGTTCTATAAATACGAAAAGGTCATCCTACCCTTGGCCATTGAGTCCGGTGTTGGTTATGTCGATATATGCGATGATCATGATGCGACGGAGCGTGCACTCTCATACAGTGATATGGCGCGCTCAAATGATGTCACAGCACTGATAGGCATGGGTTGGACACCTGGCATCACCAATGTGCTTGCGAGGCTTGGTGCGGAAAAGCTTGATCAAGCGGAATCCATTCACATCTTCTGGGTCGGTTCTATTGCCGATTCGGAAGGGCTGGCGGTTACAAAGCATGTGTTCCATGTCATCCAGGGGCTTGCGCCGAGCTTTGAGAACTACCAGTGGATCGATGTGGATGCGCTGTCAGGCAATGAAGATGTGGAGTTTCCCGATCCAATCGGTGTGCAGAATACCTATTATGTCGGCCATCCTGAGCCTGTGACCATTCCACGGTACATCAGAGGGGTTAAGAATGTTACATTAAAAGGTACCTTGCTTCCGAAAGATATAAACAAGCTCGGGAAGTTCCTGGTCGATACGGATGCGGTATCCACAGAGAAGAAGCTCCATGCGGTCAGCGAGTTCCTAAGCGGTGATCTGGTTGTGCTTTCAAATATTTTCGGCACAAAGGACAAGCCGTTGCCCGTATCGGGTTTAAGGGTGGATGTGCATGGCATCAAGGCCGGCAAGCCGAAGACATTCTCATGGGGTGCGATTGACAGTATGGGCAGGCTGACAGGGATACCGGCTTCCATTGGTGCACAGATGATGGCAAGGGGCAAGATCAAGCAGCCAGGTGTTCTTCCCGCCGAGGCCTGTATACAACCGGAATACTTCATCGAAGAACTGAAAAAACGCGACATAGAGATTGAAGAGATGTGAGGAGGTATCGTGTCATGGTCACCGCAGAAACCCTGATAAGCACGCTCAATACATTCGTCGAAAAGGTGAATGCGAATTTGACGTTGAAAAAGATCCTGAAGGGATGGTCCAAGCTCGTTGTCATTAAAACCAAGGACCCTGATACAGAGGCAACCCTCAAGGTCGAGAAAGGGACCGTCATTGATATGAAATTTGAAGATACGCCCACTGCGGACATAATATTGTCTGCCAATGCGGACGTTATCAATGATATCTTCACGGGTAAGGCAAACCCGTCAAGGCTCTATCTTGATGGCACATTAAAGGTATTTGCCTCCCAAAAAGATCAGATGGTCCTCGACGCGATCGTAGACATTGTCTGGAAATAGCCATGCCTGAGCTAAAAAAAGTACTTCATATGCGGACCCTGGTGGCAGCGAGCCTTGGCATTGCGCTCGCATCAAGCGACTACCCTGCCCTTGTCAAAGCAGCTTCGGAGGTGGGAGGCTGGGCAGTGGTCCTTGCAATTATCTGTGCAGGTCTTGTTACAGGGCTGGTCGCTTTTTCATTTGCGGAGCTGGCTGGAATGTACCCTACGGCCGCAGGCGTGAGGGTATACACGAAAAGGGCTTTTGGCGACACGGCATCCCTTACCATAACCATCTTCTATGTGTTTTTCGCCATTATTATAGCATCCGCTGAAACGTACATCTTCGCTGCTGTGCTCCACGCCCTGTCCCCCGCCCTGTCCGCAAAGCTCTGGGTGATCATATTCCTCGCGGTTGCCGTTGTGGTCAACATACTCGGCATTGAAATTGCCGGCACGCTGCAGGATATCCTGACATCCCTGATGCTTACATGCATTATCGGACTGTCTCTTTATGCCATTTTCTCACGCCATTTCCATATTGCCTCTGTCCCTTTTGCGCCTATGGGCCTTGACGGATTTAGCACGGCTATTGCAGCGGCGATCTTTCTTTATGCCGGGTTTGAGTGGACGACACCCCTTGCCGAGGAGGTGGCATCGGGAAAGTCCGTCTTGTCATACTCCCTGCTTATATCCGTGGCCGTGCTGACGGTAACGTTCGCCCTGTTTGCCTATGCTGCAATGGGCAATGTGCCGCTGGGCCAGCTGGTGGGTACGCCCATCCCCCATCTTGTCTTTGGAAATACGGTGGCCGGCAGGATCGGGCTCTACATTATGGCGGCTATCAGTTTTCTCGCGACAATGTCATCGTTCAACGGTGGCGTGATGGGCAATTCAAGACTCATTTATGCTCTTGCGAGAGAGGGAAGCTTTCCAAAGTTTATGAGCAAGCTGCACCCTAAATACTTTACCCCGTGGATCGCACTGCTTGTTATTTTCTCGCTGATAGCCGTCTTCTCGATCAGTGTGGCGATGACGGAGGCATTCCTTGTGCCGATCCTTGTGGCGGCCTCCATCGAAGCGTTGATGTTTGCCATAATCTCATTCTCGGTCATTGCGCTTCGATACAGAGAAAAAGACACCGAGCGGGTATTCAAGATCAGGGGCGGCATTATCATACCGCTGTTCACGGGTATTGTGTTCTTGGCCCTCACATTGGGCATCCTTGTATCGTCCTCAAAGTATGTTGTGATATTGTTTGTTGTCGGTTTCGTTCTCTCGTTCCTTTATTCAAAGTACATCGTACCAAGACTGGGACATTGACCACAGCGGCCTTTGTCGCAGGTACAGCATCGTGCGGGTTTAATCCATTCGACCTCTATTCTTTCGGGGGGTATCCGGTGATGGCTGCCACCTTCCTATACAGGGGTTCCAAAGCCGAATAGGTTTTCAAATACACTTGTTTGTAAAGATCGTTGTATATCCTGTGGTTTTGCGCAACGGGCAGAAACGTCTTGCCCCTCTTGACCATGGAGGCGACCGCTTCATCAAAGGACGCAAACATACCGGTGGCCACGGCAGCATCAATCGCTGCGCCCAGGCCGCAAATCTCCGAAGTGGCCATCCTGGACACGGGGAGATTGAAGATGTCAGCTGCAACCTGCACGGCAACATCGCTCTTTGAACCACCACCACCCACACGGATCTCCTGAATGGTCACCCCGGTCTTTTTGCTATATATTTCGTAGAGCCTGCGGAGCTCGTATCCAAGACCTTCAAGTATGGCCCGGTAAATGTGGGACCTGGTATGTACGGCTCCGAATCCGGTGATGGATCCTTTGGCAAACTTATCGGAGACTTTGGGAGACCAGTATGGCTGGAGCATCAGTCCCATGGATCCGGGTGGAATTTCCCGCACGACTTCATCGAATACCACCTCTGGTGCCACGCCCCGTTTTTCTGCTTCAAGGGCTTCCCGGTAGCCGAACTCCAGTTTGAACCATGTTACCATCCAAAACCCCCGGTGGATAAAGAGCTCTATATCCCATGCATTCGGCAGGGCCGCAGGCCAGGTAAAAAAGTTCATGGTTTTCTCTGCCACATACTTGCGGGTAATGATCTCCATGCATGTCGCGGTGCCAAAACTGATCACCCCGATACCGGGGTCAATGGCCCCGGAGCCGAGCAGCTCTGACTGTTTGTCCCCAGCCCCCACAACCACCGGGAGATCCACGGGCAAGCCGGTCTCGGCGGATGCCTTTGCCGAAATATGGCCAAGCACCGTGTCCGGGGTATAGAGGTCCACCATGTGCTCCGGTTCGACCCCGAAGGGTTCATAGGCCATCTTGAGTTTGTGCCAGGCAAGCTTCTTGTAATCCAGGGGCCAGATTCCGGTGACCATGCCCACCGAATCCTTGAACTCACCCGTGAGCCTGTTCACTAACCACCCGGAAATCATCATGAATTTATATGTCTGCCGATAGATATCCGGCTCGAACTGCTTGATCCAGAGAAACTTGGAATGCTTTCTGACATAATTGATGGCTTCCGTCAGACCGGCAACGCCGAAAAGAATCTTGCCCAACATGGGGAGAGGGGGGGATTGGTCAACGGTCCGCTCATCGAGCCAGATGATGGCCGGCCTCAGCGCATTGCCCTGTCGATCCACCGGGACAAATGTGCTTCGCTGGGTCGTGATTCCCACCGCGCCAATCTCCTTGGGATCTATGGTGATCTTTTGCATCAATTCATTGGTCACCTGGCAGAGCTTGGACCAGTAATCCTCCGGCCTCTGTTCCGCCCATCCCGGGTGCAGAGAAAAGTACGGCTCGTGCGATGTCTGGGCCAGGGTAAGCGCAGTGCCCTGCCGATCAAAAAGGATTGCCCTTGTGCTCTGTGTGCCTGAGTCCAACGCGATGATATAATTTTTTTCAGCCATGGTTCCCTCCTTTGGTCGATGAAGCCATCTCAATGGTATACGTTTCGTTTAGATTTCCGGATCCCACGTAGTGTCGCGCTGCTTGTAGTAATCAAAGAATTTGTTCCGGTGCTCCGTGGCCTTATGGATGAGCTCCTCTTCATTGAGATAGCCCATCCGGATGAGCGTATCTTCCAGCTTCACTAACGCCTGCTCATAGGGCGGGCAGCCGCCGAGAAAACGATCCAGGCCCCTGAGTTGCATTGCATTCCTTAGCTCTCGCAGTTCCCCACTGGCTGCCAAGGCGCATTCTCCGAGGAAAAAGGTGTGCTCCAGGCTGCTTTCAATCCTGGGCGGGATTTTTGGATCCACGCCCACAATGAGAGAGAACCTTTCAGGCACCCTGGACAGGGTCGCCTCCGCTAGGGCGGTCATGAGCCAGCAGGTGGGACAGGCCCCTCCAATATAAAGATCGATGTTGGGATATACACCCGTAACGATACTCTCCAGTGGCTGAGTGTAATTGATGGGGAGCGTGAGTTTCTTTTTTGACTGTTCGATGCTGTTTCCAACCACCTCGATGAGAAATGGGTTGCCACATCCCAGGCCGTCATGGTTGGCGATCCGGGTTGTGCCCACCACGAGGGGGTTCGCGATACCCATGCACATGGTGGCAACACAGTCCAGCGCTACGGAGTCGTGTCCGGCCATGATGAGGCCCATGTCCACCGGGCTTCCGCCTTCCCCGGCTCCCATTCCTTCCATGGCGATCAGGCCGTCGAGGACCGTGAGATCGGATAGTCTGATCTTGCTGATATCTACCATATGCTGATCCAGATCATCCCGGTGGGCAAAATATCTTCCCTGCGCATCCAAGAGCCCCTGAAGATTCTTTAATGACAGGGTGACCATGGTCATGGTGTGGGTCTTCATGGCTGGAATATTGATGAAATAATCGGCCTTCAGGACGATTTTGGGATATGCCACCCTGTGGAGCGCCTTTCCTCCCTTGATGTCCACAACGACCTTCTCCGCGTCCTCCACACCGAGCACCTCGCCACCGGCCTCTTCCACGGCCTTCTTAACCCCGAGCATCTTCATCACTTCAAGGCTGCCGAATCCGCGTGACGCACCACAATGGGATCTTTCAGGGCTCACCCTTTTCATCAGCGTGCCCACGCTCACGCCCTCAATGACCGTGACCTTGGCGGCACCGGCACGGTAGGCAAGCTTTACGACGGCGGCAATCACCCTCCTGTCCACGGAGATGGGTGGTGGATACGGAGCAAAAAGGTTCGGTTTGATGACGACATGCCCGCCCTTTGTGATCTTTCCGTCCAAACCGCCCAGAAGGCTGATGGCGTTCTGCACCATGTCTTCCACCTGCAAGGTGGTTAAAGGGAATTCTCCTTTGACGATTGCCACTTTAGGTTTTACGGCCATAGATGCTCCTTACTTTTGCGCTCGCGGCGGAACCGTTCTGCTAATGCAATATCATATGCGCCATCTCTGCAAAACCGAGGCCGCCCTCGGCTTTCGTAATGTAGGCCGGATGGGTCTTCATCATGGGGAGAAATCTTTTGATGTTGGCCACCCCTACAGAAATGGGGAAAGCCTCGAACATGGGCTCATCATTGGGTGAGTCCCCAATAAAAATGAAGGCATTTTGTACCTCCTTCCATTCCAGACCGATGATGGCTTTCAGGAAATACCTGGTCATGGAGAGCTTATTGTAGTCGCCGAACCACCCGTTCACGTGAATGGAACTCACTTTGTAATTCGCCAGATGCTTGTGGAACACACTGCATATCTGTTGTACCTCTTCATGGGTCAGGGCAGGCACGTCCTCCGCAAAATCAATAGCAAGGTCAAAGAGCCGGAAATGCTGGTCCGCTGCGATTTTTGCGCGGGGGACTCTTTTCAGCACCTCCCGTTTGATGGTTTCCAGCAATGCCCTTTTCTCTTTTGCCGTTTCCGGTTCGAACGCGTAGTGTCTCATGAGACGGCCGCGCCGGTTGCAATAGTAGTAGCAAAGGGCCCCGTTCTCCCCCACCACTCCGTCCACAGGCCACATCCGCGCGATATGGTCACACCACCCGGCCGGTCGGCCGGTTATGGGCACAAGAACAAGTCCCATCTCGTGGAGATTCCACAGGGCGGAAAAGGCCTCCGGAATGATTTTCCCATGCACCGTAAAGGTGTCGTCGAGATCAAAAAGTACCCCTTTTACTTTGTTGATTTCCTTCTTGGTGATTTTCGAAACGGCTTTCATCAGCGCCTATCGCCTTTTGTGCGTTGCATTGCTTTTTGAAAACCTGCCCGCTGCCCCTGAAGCATCCTCACTATAACCTGTATTGACCCCCACCACAATAAGCAGAATGACCACTTCCAGCCTTGCCATCTGGCTTACATTTGTACCATACATCAAGAGAGAGTTCTGCATTTTTTATCTTTTGTAATTGATTAGACGGAAGATCTGCCTCATAATCATCGTGCAAATATCAGAAAAGTCCTTCGCAAATCGCCTGATCTGTGGCTAGAGTATTTTGACGCACCATCCAATCCAAATGGGAGGTTGTTTTTATGAAAAACGGCAGGGAATATATCGAAAGCATCCGGGCTATGAATTTTGAGCTGTATATTGATGGAGGGAAAATCAACAATGTATGTGATCATCCCAAGACAAGGCCCGCCATTGATGCAGTAGCTGAAACATACGATTTTGCCTTCAGGCAGGATCTTCAGGGTCAGTTTGTGACGAAATCACACCTCACGGGAGAAACCATCTCCCGGTTTCAGCATGTACCCCAAAGTCCGGAGGACCTGGTCAGAAAGGTAGGCATCACCAGGTTTGCCAATCGTTACCTCGGGTGCTGCTCATTCCGGTGTGCCCAAAATATATTCGCCCCGCTGCTTTACATCACCTGGAAGGTAGATCAGGACAAAGGTACCAGGTATCACGAAAATGCCTTGCACTGGATCAGGATGATGCAGAAGCAGGATCTGCTGGGATGTCCCGCCATCACCGATCCGAAGGGAAACCGGCGCATTCAGGCCTACATGCAGCCCGATCCGGAGATGTATTTGAAGGTGATTGGCAAAAACCGCGATGGCATTGTTCTGAAGGGGGCGAAGCTATGCCAGACGGGGGCGATCCTTGCCCACGAAAAGCTCGTTATGCCCTGCACCACTCACCGGCCAGGTGATGAAGATTATGTCGTCGTATGTGCCGTGCCGGGCAATGCACCCGGCATCATCAATATTTCCGTCCGCCAGGCGCAGGATGATCGGCGCATGGAGGGGACAACCATGGATTTGGGCAATACCAAATACGGAGTGCATGAATGTGTCGTCATCTTTAATGATGTGTTTGTGCCTTGGGAGCGAGTTTTCATGTGTGGCGAAGTAGATTATCTGGACGAATTCAATAACTTATTTGGTGCCTGCCACAGACCGACCACGGGCGGTTGCAAGGCCGGCTGGGCTGACGTGCTCATCGCTGCCACGGAGCTCATGGCGGCCAGCAACGGACTGCGCAATGTCTCTCACGTGAAAGACAAATTAGCCGACATGTATTCCATTTCGGAGACCATGTTCTCCTGCGGGGTGGCCGCAGCTTCCAGGGGATATGAACTGTCCGGCAGAAGCGGTTACATTCCGGATCCGATTCTTGCTAACAATACAAAATACTATATTTCCAAAGCGGTCTATGATTTGATCCGTTTGGCAGAAGATATCACGGGCGGGATCCTAGCCTGTTGCCCGGGCGAGAAGGAACTGAAAAATCCAGAGATTGCCGACTACCTCGCCCGTTATCTAAAGGGGGCGGACAACCAGCCGGCAGAAAACCGCGTGCGCATTGTACGTCTCATCGAGAATATTTCGTGGGGGCTATGTTCTCTTCTGCATTCGGCCACCCATGGTGGAGGTTCGGGACAAGCATGCAAGCTTATGCTGTATGAGTTTTCTCAGAAGGCTGCATACAGGCAGGAAGCTCTCCTGTCGGCCAAACGGCTCTGCGGCATTCAGTAAAGACCCGCGTGCTTTGGCGATCCCGACGCCATGCCCACTATTTGCCGCATGGTTGGATTGCCGGATTATGTATTGACTTTGCATGTCCATAATCATATTTATGAAATATGGTCCTGAGGGTTAGCTGATCCTTTCCTATTCAGCCGATGTTTAAGGCATGCATGATGTCGAGCATTCTTCAACAATCATGATGCAGTCGATGGCAATCGTCGGTTTATCCCTTCTGGCCTAGCTGGAGATATCCGTACCGCCCATCCGGAATGACAAGCCCTATGACGGAAGGTATTGGTGTGTGTGTTGGATGTTGCTTCCAAGATAACGAATGATCCATAAAGGGAAAAGATATGTCGAACCAAAGTGATTGCCCTGCCCCGACCCTGACCATAGGGCAGCGTCTGCACGGATTTGTTGTCAAACGGGTTGATTTTCTGCATACCCTCAGAATAACCGCCTACGAGATGCTCCATGAAAGAACGGGAGCCCATGCCCTTCATCTGCACGCTCATGACCGGGAAAATCTCTATGCCATGGTCTTTCGCACACCGCCAAGGGACTCCACGGGGGTTCCCCATATCCTTGAGCATGCAGTACTGGCTGGATCGGAGCGCTATCCCGTCAAGGACGCTTTTAATGAATTGATCAAAGGCAGCCTCCAGACTTTCATCAACGCATTCACTTACCCCGACAAGACGATATACCCTGTGGCGAGTCAAACGCGCTTAGATTATTACAATCTGGCGCGGGTATACACGGATCTCGTGCTCCGGCCACGGCTTCTCAAGGAGACGTTTTACCAGGAAGGCCACCACCTGGAATTTTCCGATCCCGATGACCCTCACAGCGGTCTGGTGATCTCCGGGATCGTCTATAATGAAATGAAAGGCGCCTATTCGTCACCGGACAGTCTCATCTATAAGGCTATCCAGGAGAATCTTTATCCGGATACGCCTTATGCGTGTGATTCCGGAGGATCACCGGATATAATCCCGAAGCTTACCTACGAGCAGTTCAGGGCGTTTCATCGGCTGTATTATGCCCCAAGCAATGCCTGGTTTGTTCTTTATGGCGACATTCCAACCACTGATCATCTGGCATTTCTCGAGGAAATGCTCGACGGGTTTGAAACAGTTGCCATTGATTCGCATGTCGCGCAGCAGCCCTGCTGGTCACAGCCTCATACATTTAAGGGGGCGTTCCCCGTTGGGCCGGAAGAATCACTCGAACGCAAAACAACCGTCAACCTTTCCTGGATGCTTGCAGACAATACGGATGAGCAAACGGTGATTCTCCTCGAGATTGTTTCGGGGCTACTTGTCGGCAGTGCCGCCAGCCCGCTTCGCAAGGCGTTGATCGATTCAAAATTGGGCGAAGACATCTCCCCTGTCGTGGGCCTGGAAAGAAACCTTCGGCAGGTCCTGTTCTCTGCAGGATTGCGTGGCACGGAGGAGCACCACGGATCACAGGTGGAAAACCTTATGCTGGAGTCGCTAAGGAATATTGCCCGCATCGGTTTTGAAGACGACTTGATCGAGGGTGTCCTCCACCAGGTCGAATTCCACGGAAGGGAAATTGTCCGGAAATCCATGCCGTACGGGATTGCGCTCATGGGACGTGTCCTGCACACCTGGCTTTATGATGGGGATGCGCTCTCGGGTTTGAAGTTTACGGAGACCATTGAAAGGATCAGGCGGGATTGGAAATCCAAGCCGGAATTTTTTCAGAATGCTGTTCAGCAATGGTTTCTGGAAAACCCGCACCGCCTTTTGACTGTTATGGTTCCAAGCCGCACGTATCTTGCTGAGCGGGAACAGATGTATGCCAGGCAAATAACTTCACTGCAACGTACCTTGTCCGATGCTGAAAGAGAAGCGATACGACAGGGGGCTACCGCCCTCAAGCAATACCAGGAAACACCCGACCCGCCAGAGGTTGCAGCTGTCCTGCCACGGATCAGAGTCGGCGATCTTTCCGCCGATATCGAAACCGTCCCCACCGAAAAACTATCCCTGAACGGAGTGACAGTCCTTTGCCATGATCTTTTCACCAATGGGATTGGATACCTTGCCGTTGCTTTCGATGTTTCCCATGTGCCGGACACGCTGCAGCCTTATCTACCCCTCGTGGGGCGATTAACGGTGGGGATGGGTGCCGCCGGGATGGCATATGACGCAATGGCCAAACGCATCGCCCTGAAAACGGGAGGGTGCGGGTATAGCCTGTCGTCCAGTCTAACCAAAGACGGCCGAGGCCAGTGGCAGAAGATGATATTTGGCATTACGGCTCTTCACCGCAACATTCCCGAGGCACTGCAGATTTTATCCGATCTCTTGTTTGCAGGTGATCTTTCCGACAGGGGACGGATATATGATCTGGTCGCAGAAAAGAAAAATGGCTTGCATTCCGCTGTCATCCCGTCGGGGCATCTTTTTGCAAAGATGTCTGCTGCTGCCGGTTTGTCGCTGCCAGCCTACCGTGAAGAGCAATGGAGTGGAAGAAGCCAGCTGCGGTTTGTGACGGCATTGGCTGACAGGTTTGATGCGGAAAAGGATACATTGATCGAGGCCGTGACAAATATCCGTTCGCTTATCTTTCGAAAAGAAGGGGCGCTCTTTAATGTGACTGGTGATGCGGAGGGCCTGTCGCTGATGATGAAAGAGGCGGCCCATCTCTGCGGGCCAATGGTTGCCGGCGACCTTGCCGGGAGCCAGCATCAGCAGCCTTTGGAGACGTCTTGGCTAGGGATTGATATACCGGCTGAAGTGTCTTATGTGGCGCAGGTGCTTTCTGCCCCCCCGTATATGGATCCCCTGGCGGCACCGCTGCATATCTTGTCCCGCTATCTTGCCACGGGATTTCTTTACCGACGAATCCGTGTCCAGGGTGGAGCCTACGGCGCCATGTCCTCTTATGACCCGGCTGAGGGTTCATATGCCTTCCTCTCCTATCGGGATCCCCACATTGCGGAAACGCTCGACGTGTTTCGGGAGGTTGCCGAGACAGTCAGCCGGGATTTATCCTCACCAGCGGATCTTGAAAAGGCCATAATCGCCACTATTGGCGGGCTGGACAGGCCGTTGGATCCTTCCGGGAAGGGTTTTGCGGCGATGATGCGGCATTTTTCCGGAATTACGGATGAGGATCGGCGGGCGTTTCGTCAGGCGGTATTGAGCATGACCCCGGAGCAGTTGAGGGAGGCTGCCAATCACTTTTTCGGACGGAACATGCGCCACTCATCCGTGGCCGTCTATTCGGTACGCCGGCAGCTCCTGCGGGCCAATGACTCTCTGGGAAGAAAGCTCCGGCTGGAGGATTTGCTCTAGTAACATGCAACACGTACTAGGGGACAACGACCAATTATCAATTGGTAGTGAAGGCTTGGCCAATATTTCCTGATGATTGATTCAATGGCGCGCCATGAGATATTGAACAGCCTTCTCCAGTCCATCCAGCGTTAGTTCAAACATGGGAAACACTTTCCGGATCGCGCCGACGGTCCAGGTTCTGTCCCATTCATACTCCTGCTGGGGATTAAACCAGACGGCATGGCGAAAAAGCTTGGCCAGCAGTTGCAAGCGGTCAATGCTGGCCGAGGCTTCCCGGTGCTCAACATAGATTGAACCGTTGTTGTGCATCAGCTCATAAGGCGCCATGCTGGCATCTCCCACAAAAATCAGGCGTGTTTCCGGATCTTTTCGGCTGAAATCTTCGATCATTTCGGGTTTGAGATGACGCTGGGGGTCAAGCCATACCCGGCTGTAGATGGTGTTGTGAAAATAATAAATTGTCAGGTCCTTGAACTGGGAACGGGCATAATTGAACAGAGTCTGGACAATCTCGATATAAGGGTCCATCGACCAGCCCCCATTGTCGATCATCAGGATCACTTTGAGGCGGTCCCGTAGGGCGCGGTCGAAGCTAATGTCGATCTCGCCGCCGTTTCGAATGGTTTCGTAAATCGTTTTGTTTATGTTGACCACGTCCCTTGGGCCCTGGGGGATCATACGCCTGAGGCGTTTGAGCGCCTCATTCATTTGCACTTCGGTGAGTGGTCCGCTTAGCGTATAGTCTTTGAAGCGCCTCTCGAGGGCGACTTTGATGGCCGACTTGCCGCGCGATGAGCCTCCCACACGCATCCCTCCGGGATGAACACCGGAATGGCCGACCGGTGAAGTCCCCCCCGTTCCGATCCATCGGTTTCCCCCGTGATGAGCCTCTTTCTGCTCTTTAAGGCGATCCAGGAAGTATTGAACAAGCTCCTCAGGGGTCATCTGCCGGATCTGTTCCTCATCAAGGCCTAGAAGCTCGGCCATTTCCTTCGGCTTCTTCAACCACTCATCAAGCATGGATCGGATGATTTCGGAAATCTCGATCTCGTCGGGTTCGACCATGACCACACCCCGGAAGTGGTGGGCAAAGATCTGGTCATACGTGTCGAAGTACCGTTCGCTCTTCACCAGGATGGAGCGGGCGCATATGTAGAAGTCGTCCACGGAGCGGATGAGCCCCATGCCCAACGCCTTTTGTAGGCGCAGGAACGAAGTCGGCGTTACAGGGATTCCCTTGTCCCGCAGGGTATAAAAGAAGGGAACAAACACGGTATCCTCACATGCGCATCCGTGCGAGCTGCTGGGCAGCCTGCTGAAGGTCTCCACTCTTTTTGAACAGAACGCCCAAGTAAGGAACCTCGCCTTTGGCAAGGATTTTCAGCTTAAAGTCGGGATCTGCCCGGAGAGCCCGGATCCAGTTGATCAATTCCCGCGTAGCCGGCTTTTTCTCGATGCCTTTCAGCTCCCGCAGCCTGTAAAATGTCGATATGCAGGCCTGAACTAGATCCTCGCTCTGGTTGGGAAAGTGTACATCCACGATGAGGCGCATCATCCCTGCGTCGGGAAAGGCTATATGGTGGAAATTGCAGCGGCCCAGGAAAGGATCGGACAGGTCCTTCTTGGCGTTGGATGTGATGACAATGACGGGACGGTTTTTCGCTTTGATGGTCTTGTCAATCTCGATAATGTCAAATTCCATCTGGTCGAGCACATCAAGCATGTCGTCCTGAAAATCCGTATCCGCCTTGTCGATTTCATCAATCAGGAGCACGATCCGCTCATCGGATGTAAAGGCCTGGCCGATTTTCCCCATCTTGATGTATTCCTCGATATTGCTGACATTCCTTTTGGAATCGCCGAAGCGGCTGTCGTTGAGACGTGTGAGCGTATCATACTGGTACAGGGCATCTATCAGCTTCATGGAAGACTTGACGTTCAAAACGATGAGGGGCATGTCCAAGGCCTCGGCAATGGCATGGGCAAGCATGGTCTTGCCGGTTCCCGGTTCGCCCTTTAGGAGCAAGGGCATCTCCAATGACATAGAAACATTGACAATTTTGGCCAATTCGTCGTCCAGGACGTATTTTGAGGCCCCACGAAAATGCCGTGGTGTAAGATCTTGATTCATGACAAACTCCTTCTGTCCTTATATCAAAATGATATAGTGGTTTCTAAACAATATTGGGTGAATTGTCCAATGCTTTTTTGGCTCGGGCTAGCGGGCACGGACAAGCGGAGCCCCCTGAGGTTGAGGGCTCCGCTGACGGAGAGATCGGATGAGGGCGCTCAGGTCAGCAGGGCGTAGGCAGCCGGATCGAAAGGCGAACCGGTCACGAAGACCCGGGTACCCAACTCGCGGTCCAGCAGGAAGAGGCCTTCCTTGCTGTCCGCGATCCGTTCAAGTTGGCGCATGATCTTCTCGGTGTTATTTTCTTCCTCGATCTGCTCGTTGGAAAACCAGCTCAAAATTGGTTCTGCAGAAAAATCATTTTCCTCGCGGGCAACCTTGATGAGGTCATGGATCTTGCCCGTTATGAACTGTTCATGGGCGTAAGCGTCCGTAAAAGCCTCCAGGGGAGACTTCCATGTTTTTTTGAGCTGTTGGAGATTAAGGAGTTCCACGGTGCCGCCGCGGTCGAGGATATGGTCGAGGAATTTCATGGCGTGAATGGTCTCCTCGTGCACCTGACAGCGCATCCAGTGTGCCATGCCGTCGAGAGTTTCGGAGTGAAAATAAGCTGCCATAGATAGGTAAATATAGGCAGATTCCAATTCATTTTTTATCTGTTCATTGATTGCATCCCGCATCTTTTTGCCGATCATCATTTTTCCTCTTTCAAAACTTCGTAAATTTCGTCTAGTACGGGCAGTTCTCTGATTGGGTAAACCTTCACAAAAAGCACCCGGCCCTTTTCATCGAGCACGACATTGGCCCGCTCCGAAAATCCATTTTTTTCTCGGAAGAGCCCGAGGGATTTGGCTACCTGCCCGTGGGGCCAGAAGTCGCTTAGCATCCTGGTGTGCTTGATTTTTAAGGATTTTGCCCATGCCGCTTTGCAGGGCACGCTGTCAACACTGAGCCCGACGGCAATGGCAGTGTATTTTTCAAAAAGCTTGACGTTTCTTTCCAGGGCCTGCATCTGGGCTGCGCAAACCGGTGTCCAGGCAAGAGGGTGGAAAGAAAGGATGACCTTTTTCCCTCTATAATCACTCGGACGAAAATCTTTGCCGTTCTGATCTTGCAACGAGAAATCACGGATATTCTTCCCCACAGTGATGAGATTTTTTTCTTTCATTGCCGCCATGCCTTTCCGGGATTGGCTCCCTCATGGGTTAGTAATTCTCTGCCAGGACTTCATAATAGGATTGGGGATGCTGACATGCAGGACAAACCTTCGGGGCGGAGGGGCCCTCATGCACGAAACCGCAGTTCATGCAATGCCACTTCACGGCCAATTTCTTTTTGAAGACATTGCTGCCCTTGACATTTTCAATGAGTTTACGATAGCGGCTTTCGTGGAATTTTTCCACCTTGGCAATCTGTTCAAAGGAGCGGGCCACCTCGTCGAATCCCTCTTTCTTGGCGATTTTGGCAAAATCGACATAAATGGAGGTCCATTCCATTTTTTCGCCGGCGGCCGCCGCTTCTAGGTTCTTTAAGGTATCGCCTATGACACCGGCAGGGTACATGGCGTTAATCTCCACATCGCCCCCTTCAAGATGTTTAAAGAATATCTTTGCATGTTCTTTCTCATTGTCGGCTGTTTCGAGGAATATGCTTGCAATCTGCTCATATCCCTCCTTGCGGGCAGCACTAGCAAAGTACGTGTAGCGGTTTCTGGCCTGTGATTCGCCGGCGAACGCGGCAAGAAGATTCTTTTCCGTTTTGGATCCCTTGATGGATTTGCTCATAGTTGTGACCTCCCTTTTTTTAATGTTATGATTACATGATCTTACCTGACCTTGTAATGTTTTTATTGAGCAATATGGTGTCCGCCAAGCACGGGGAATGGTGAACTGATGCTTCTTGACGATTAAGTTCCATTAGTATAGTGATTAATCCCTCTTATGGCAAGGAGGGCAGGGTAAAAAATTCCGGCAGGAGGATGCGGAATGTACTTTTCAAAGAAGGTTCTGGAGCAATCCAGAGACTTGAAACAGAAATGGGAGGATGAGGTGCGCAGCGCCGTGAGTAGCGCACCCGAACAGAAATCCCGGTGGTCCACCGTTTCGGATCTCGAAATCAAGCGGCTTTATACCCCCGAAGATATAAAAGAGATCGATTTTGCCAGAGATATTGGTGTGCCGGGGACATTTCCCTTTCTCCGCGGTAACCAGGCCACGGGCTACCGCAGCCGCTATTGGACCTTTCGGATGTTTTCCGGTATGGGCAGCGCGCAAGACACCAATGCCCGCTGGCATCTCCTTCTGAAAAGTGGACAGACAGGTCTCAGCACGGCCTTCGATTTCCCCACCCTTATGGGTTATGATTCCGATTCCCCCAAGGCCCGCGGTGAATGCGGCAAATGTGGCGTCGCGATCGACACCCTGGAGGATTTTCTCAACCTCATGGAAGGCATCCCGATGGATAAGGTGACAACGTCCATGACCATCAACCCCCCGGCAACGGTTCTATGGGCCATGTATTGCGCTGCTGCCGAAATCAAAAAGGTACCTTTGAGAAAAATTGGGGGAACGATCCAGAATGATATGCTCAAAGAATTCATCGCCCAGAAGACGTTCATGTGCCCACCCGAGCCGTCCGTGAAGCTCATCAGCGATACCATCGAATTCGGGGCCAGGCATGTTCCAAAGTGGAATCCCATCAGCATCAGCGGTTACCATATCCGGGAAGCGGGATCAACAGCAGTGCAAGAACTGGCATTCACGCTGCGGGACGGGATCGAGTACGTGGAGGATGTGATCAAGCGCAAGGGTCTTGATATTGATGATTTTGCGCCCCGCCTATCTTTTTTCTTCAATTCCCACATAGATTTTTTCGAGGAGATCTGCAAAATGCGGGCGGCTCGGCGGATGTGGGGCAAGATTATGTGCGAGCGTTTTAAGGCGAAAAATCACCGGTCTTGCTGGATGAGGTTTCATACCCAGACGGCAGGCTGCTCCCTCACAGCCCAGCAGCCATACAACAATGTGGTGAGAACCGCCATCGAGGCGCTGGCGGCAGTGCTGGGGGGTACCCAGTCGCTGCACACCAATTCGCTCGACGAGGTGCTTTGCCTGCCATCGGAGCATGCCGTTGAAATCGCTTTGCGCACACAGCAGATCATCGCCGAAGAGACTGGAGTGGCCAATACCATGGATCCCCTCGCCGGCTCGTATTTCATCGAATTCCTGACCAATGAAATGGAGGAAAAGGCCTGGGAGTATATCGAGAAAATTGATGCCATGGGTGGTATGATCGCGGCGATCGAGAAGGGATTCCCGCAGCTGGAAATTGCCGATGCAGCTTATATCTTTCAACGCCAGATTGATCAGGGCGAGAAGGTCATGGTCGGGGTGAATAAATATGTGACGGAGCAGGACATCGCGATCCCGATGGTGGAGATAGACGAGAAAGTCGAAAAGGAGCAGATTCAAAGGCTTCAGGCAGTGCGGCGCAAGCGGGATTCGAAGGCAGTACTCCGCAGCCTGGACGACATTCGCCAGGCGTGCAAAAAGGGCAACAATGTAATGCCCCATTGCATCGAGGCTGTGAAGAACCTGGCGAGCATCCAGGAGATATGCGATGTGTATCGGGAAGTTTATGGTGAGTATAAAGACCCCGGGTTATTTTAGAGCAGGGTGATCCCGTTCAGGGCGACACTGGATACTCCGTGGTCATGCCGAAGGATATGAATCAGGAGAGGCATATGGCAGGCAGGAAAATTCGGATCATGGTGGCCAAACCAGGCCTTGACGGTCATGATAGGGGCGCGCGCGTGCTGGCCCGGTGTTTCCGGGATGCCGGCTTCGAGGTGATCTATACAGGTTGCCACCAGACCCCTGAGCAGATTGCAGCCAGTGCTATCCAGGAAGACGTGGACCTTGTCGGACTAAGCTGCCTGTCAGGAGCGCATCGCTATCTGTTTCCCCGTGTGGTTGAGCTGCTTAACGCGCAGGGGGCCGGCGATATAACGGTCATCGGAGGCGGTATCATTCCTGAACAGGATTTTCAGATGCTCTACGATGCAGGAATCAAGGAAATCTTCACGCCCGGGGCCTCTCTAGAGTCGATAGTCGAGTGGATACGCAATAACATCCACGTAAAGTAGAAGCTTTTCCGGATACATCAGATCTCCATATGGACAAAATTGAAAAAATCAAAGCCGGCGATGTCAGGACTGTTTCGCGCCTTATCAGGAATCTCGAGGATCAGCTTCCCGAGGCCACTTCTACCCTTAAGCTGATTTTTCCCCATACGGGCAAGGCACATGTCATCGGCCTGACCGGATCTCCCGGAGCGGGGAAAAGCACCCTGGCGGACATGCTGATCAGTGCCTTTCGATCAAAAAATTTGACCGTGGGTATGCTTGCCGTTGACCCCACAAGCCCTTTTACCGGGGGCGCCATCCTGGGCGACCGGATCCGCTTGCAGCGGCATGCCGAGGATGCCGGTGTCTTTGTGCGCAGCCTTGCCACCCGCGGTGCCGTGGGAGGCCTTGCTAGGGCCGTGGGTGATGCCATTCATATTCTGGATGCCATGGGCAAAGATATCATCCTCGTGGAAACCGTGGGCACCGGGCAGCAGGAGGTGGAAATCATCAATCATGCCCACACTGTGGTGGTCGTCCTCGTACCGGGCATGGGGGATGACATTCAAGCCATGAAGGCGGGCATCATGGAAATCGCGGACGTTTTTGTGATTAACAAGGCTGACCGGGATGGGGCAGACAAGCTGGATCATGAACTGCGCACAATGCTGGATATAGCCCCCGCCCGACAGAGCGGCTGGCGGCCACCTATCGTCAGAGCCGGCAATGCCTTCAACCCTGAAACGTTCCGGGCGAGCATGGATGACCTTGCGCAACAGATCGAAGCGCACTACAAGCACCTTGTGCAGACCGAGCGGCTGGTTGACCGCCAGCGCCGGAAGATACTGGTCGAGATCAATGAGGCCCTCCGGGCATCGATTCTTGAACCGGTCCTAGCCGACCTTATTTCTTCTGGCGCCATGGACGACATGCTTGAGAAACTCTATCACCGGCAATCGGATCCTTACACACTTGCCGAAGATGTGGCCCGGAAATACTTGAAGGACAGACCTGAGAAGGGGTAGCACCATGGGCCCATCATCCACTCGGAAAACCACGGGGCATAGGGTGAAAGAAGCGGCCGCGGCCTCCCGAAAGAAGTCTGTAGACCGCCAACGCCGGGGGCTGGTCATCGTGCTGACCGGCAATGGCAAGGGCAAAACGACCGCTGCCTTTGGGCAGCTTTTGCGGGCGGTCGGACAGGGATACCGGGTCTGCGTCATCCAGTTCATGAAGGGCCGGAAATACGGGGAGAACATTGCTGCAGAGAAGTATCTGCCGGGGGTGAAAATCCACCTGGCTGGCCTGGATAGCTTTGTCATGCGAGACTGCCCCGCACCTGTGGACATCGAGCTTGCTAGGCAGGGTTTAAAGCTTGCGAGAAGAGAGATAGCCGGCAGGAAGTATGACATGGTCATCCTGGATGAAATCAACGTTGCTGTTGATTTCAAGCTCATCCCCCTTGCGGATGTCCTGCATCTGATCAACGCACGCCCCCCGTCCCTTGATCTCGTGCTCACGGGACGTTACGCCGCCCCCGAAATACTTGGCCTGGCCGATACGGTTAGTGAAGTGCTGGAAATTAAGCATCATTATCAGGCGGGGATAAAGGACCGGCCCGGCATAGAATATTGATGTCCATGATCAATGATCGCGGGGAGGACCTTACAATTCCTGAATGGATGATTAAACATGGGGCGTTGCAGACAGGCATCTTTTTGATCGTGAACCACGGGAGATGCGGTGTTGCGCTTTGTCCTTCCTCTTTCCGATTGACTTCGAAGATGCGCAATGGTAGGAGAAAAGCCACATCCTTTGGATAGTTTCACCCGCTCCATATCATCAAACTCGCCGATTTCTATCAGGAGGACCACATGAAAGACAAGCAGCTCATTTTATGGTTTGACGAGATTGAACTGGCTGATATTCCGCAGGTAGGAGGGAAAAACGCGTCACTTGGCGAGATGCGCAGGGAATTGATCTCAAAAGGGGTCAGCATTCCCGATGGATATGCCGTAACAGCCCACGCCTATCGCTATCTTCTGGAGTCTGCCGGTATTCTAGAGAAGATGAAGGGCATCCTTGCTGATCTGGACACGCACGATATCGAGAATCTGGCGGAGCGAGGCAAAAAGATGCGAGCCCTCGTCTACGGTGCGCCCATGCCAGCCGATCTGAGAGACGAGATCATCAAGGCGTACCGGAAACTTTGCGACGAGTACGGCAAGGATACAGATGTTGCTGTCCGATCTTCCGCCACGGCAGAGGACTTGCCCGATGCAAGCTTCGCAGGGCAGCAGGAGACCTTCCTGAATGTCCAGGGCGAAGAGGTCCTGATTGAGGCATGCAAGCGCTGCTTTGCCTCCCTTTTTACGGATCGTGCCATCTCGTACCGCGTGGACAAGGGCTTTGATCACTTCTCGATAGCCCTGTCGATCGGGGTTCAGAAAATGGTACGATCTGATCTCGCTGCCTCAGGCGTCATCTTCTCCATTGATACGGAATCGGGCTTTAAGGATGCCATTTTGATCACTGGCGCTTATGGCCTCGGGGAAACGGTTGTCCAGGGAATTGTAAACCCCGATGAATTTTATGTTTTCAAGCCCACCTTGAAACAGGGTTTCCGTCCCATCGTCCAGAAAAAGCTTGGCACGAAAGAGATCAAGATGATCTACGCCAAAGGCAGCGAAGGCCATGCCACGCAAACGGTTTCGACCGCAATTGAAGACCGGCGGCGGTTTTGCCTCACGGATGATGAGATCATAACCTTGGCCAAGTGGACGGCGATCATCGAAGACCACTATTCCCAGAAGGCAGGCTATTTCAAGCCCATGGATATCGAATGGGGCAAAGACGGCCGCAACGGCGAACTTTTCATCCTTCAGGCCAGACCGGAGACGGTTCAGTCCCAGAAAGATGCCAATGTTCTGGAAACCTATTTCCTGCTTGAGCAGAAAACCCCAGTCGTTTCCGGAACGGCTGTCGGGTCCAAAATTGGGGCGGGGCCGGTGAACATCATCGAAAAGGTTTCTGAAATCAAAAATTTCAAGAAGGGACAAGTGCTGGTAACGGATATGACGGACCCCGATTGGGAGCCAGTCATGAAGATCGCAGCAGCGATCGTAACCAACAAGGGGGGCAGGACATGTCACGCCGCTATTGTCAGCCGCGAGCTCGGGGTGCCCTGCATTGTCGGAACGGAAAAGGGGACGACTGCCTTGCAGAAGGTTGCTGAGGCGACGGTGTCCTGTGCCGATGGAGAAATCGGCAACGTTTACGAGGGCATTCTGAAGTTTGATGTCCAGCGGGTCGATGCCAAGGGTTTAAAGCGCCCCAAGACCAAGATCATGATGAACGTCGGCAACCCTGAAAACGCCTTCGGCCTTGCCGGTATTCCCAATGACGGTGTCGGTTTAGCCCGGCTGGAATTTATTATCAACCAGTTCATCAGCATTCACCCGATGGCGTTGATCAAATTCGACAAGGTCACCGATCCGGCGATCCGAGAAAAAATCGAAACACTGACCTATGGATATGGCAACCGTGGTGATTTCTTCGTGGACAAGCTCGCCCAGGGTGTGGCCAAGATAGGAGCGGCGTTCTGGCCCAATGATGTCATTGTCCGGATGAGCGACTTCAAAAGCAATGAATATGCAAACCTCATTGGCGGAGTCTACTTCGAGCCCGACGAGGAAAATCCCATGATCGGTTTCCGCGGTGCCTCTCGATATTACGATGACCGCTACCGGGAAGCCTTCAGCCTTGAATGTGAGGCGATGAAAAAGGTGCGCAACGAGATGGGCCTCAAAAACGTGAAGCTCATGATTCCGTTCTGCCGCACCGTGGAGGAAGGGAAACAGGTAATAAAGGTCATGGCCGACATGGGGCTGGTGCAGGGGGAAAACGGACTGGAGATTTACATGATGGTCGAAATCCCCAGCAACGTCATCCTCATTGAAGAATTCGGAAAGGTCTTCGACGGCTTTTCAATAGGGTCCAACGATCTCACCCAACTGACGCTGGGTCTAGACCGCGACTCATTCCTGATCAGCCACATTTTCGATGAGCGCAACGCCGCGGTGATGAATCTGGTGCGTGACGCGATCACCAAGGCCAACAAGATGGGGAAAAAGATCGGCATCTGCGGCCAAGCGCCAAGCGACTACCCTGAGTTTGCCAAATTCCTCGTGGAGTGCGGCATTGATAGCATGTCTCTGAACTCGGATACGGTTATCAAGACAACCGTCGAGATTCTCGAAACGGAAAAAAGTCTTGGGATTCGCCACTGAGTGCTATGGGCAGATATGATAAGAAGGGGGGCCAGACATCCGGTCTCCCTCTTTTTTTGGATTGAATTTTGCGTTCCATCCTAGCTCGTTCTGTTTCGACTTCCGCACCTGTCATGCCTTCCCCACCTTCCTGGATGATGCTGTGAGGCACCACTGGATCATGAGGGATGCAAAGAATTGACAAATCCCATCCATCATGAGAAATACCGCCTTCTGAAAACTGAGGGAGGCCATGAAAAACTTTCAGGCGTTGGATCAACAACATGTCTGGCACCCCTGTGCACAGATGATGGATTACGAGGCATATCCGGCGATAATCATTGAGCGAGGCGAGGGGGTTTGGCTTTATAAGCGAAACGGGGAGCGCATCTTGGATGCAATATCGTCCTGGTGGGTGAACCTTTTCGGCCACGGGAATGTGTGGATTGCAGAACGGATCAAGTGGCAGATCGAGTTGCTGGAGCATGTTCTGCTGGCAAATTACACCCATGAGCCTGCGATCACATTGGCCACAAGACTGTCAGCGCTGTTTGATGACGGGCTGCCCAAGGTATTTTACACGGATAATGGCTCATCCTCTGTGGAAGCGGCCCTGAAGATGTCATTCCATTATTGGCACAATGTGGGAAAGCCGCAGAAAAACCGTTTTGCCCATTTCAAAGGTGCGTATCATGGGGAGACGCTGGGTGCACTATCGGTCGGCTCGATGGAGGCGTATAAGAAACTTTACAGCCCGTTGCTCATGGACACCTTGGAGATTGAAGGTCCGGACTGTTTCCGGTGTGAACATCAGCTCGACCGTTTGGAATGCAGCGCCGAATGCTATGCAAAGGCGGAGCATATCCTCGGCCGAGACCATGCACATCTTTGCGCAGTCATTGTCGAGCCGGTGGTCCAATGTGCGGCAGGGATGAAAATGTATTCCCCCCGCTATCTGGAGAAGCTGCGGAGACAGTGCACCAGTTTGGGAATCCACCTCATTTGTGATGAGATAGCGGTCGGTTTCGGCAGGACCGGGACCATGATGGCGTCACATCAGGCAGATATTGTGCCAGACCTTGTCACGGTTTCCAAGGCGGTTACCGGTGGTTTTTTACCGCTGGCCGCCGTGCTGGCCCGTGAAGAAATCTTCGAGGCCTTCTATGCACCCTATGAAGCAATGAAGGCCTTCATGCATTCCCATACGTATGCAGGCAATCCGCTTGCCTGTGCGGCGGGTTGTGCGGTCTTTGATTTGTTTGACCGTACATCCGTCCTTGAGGAGAACCGGATAAAAAGTGCGTTAATCCGAGAGGGGGCATGGCCATTAGCAGGCCATCCGCATGTGGGCGAAATCAGAACCCAGGGCATGATCACCGCGATAGAGATCGTAAAAGACAGGAAAACCAGGGAGCCCTTCCACTGGAAGGAACGGATCGGTTATCAAATATACCGCTGTGCTGAAAAGAAAGGGGTATTGCTCCGCAATCTGGGGGACGTGATTTACTTTATGCCACCCTACATCATTACAGAGGAGGAAATCGATTTCATGACCAGGGTGGCGGTGGATTCCGTCAGAGAAGTTCTGGGAAGGTGATGCTGGTATGAATCCCTATGAAGCGTTAGCCCGGAAAAGCCTTGCCAACTGTCCGATCGATCATGAAGACATCCGGTGGATTCTCACTGATGAGAGTGTCCATTTGCTGGATTTGTTGAGTGCCGCATACAAGGTTCGGCATCATTATTTCGGGAACAAGGTTAGGGTCCACATCATCAATAATGTGCAGAGTGGCAACTGCTCGGAGGACTGCAAATATTGCGCGCAGTCCAAAGACGCCCCGGATCAAACGGTTGTTTATCCGATGAAAACCGAGGAAGAGATTCTATTGGAAGCAAAAAATGCCAGCGAAGCGGGTGCCTATCGTTACTGCATGGTATACTCCGGAAGAGATCTGGGCAGGAATCGCATTGCTGACATTTGCAGGGTCGTTGGAAAAATCAAGGCGCGTTTTGACATGGAGGTCTGTGTCTCCGCGGGGTTCCTGAGCTCGGAGGAGGCAAGGGCACTCAAGAGTGCAGGCGTTGACAGGTATAACCATAACCTGAATACCAGCAGGGACTTTTATCCTGAGATATGCACGACCCACGACTATGCCCGTCGGATAGACACGATCAATTGTGCAAACTGGTCCGGATTGGACATTTGTTCGGGGGTGATCATCGGCATGGGTGAGGGGACAAACGATATAGCGAGCATTTTATCGGAGCTGCGTCGTGTCGAGGTAAAATCGGTTCCCATCAATTTTTTTATCCCGGTTCCGGGCCACCGTGTACAGCCCTCCGGGCTTACGCCGCATTATTGCCTGAAGGTTCTGTGCCTGTTCAGGCTGGCCCTTCCCAAGGCCGAGATCAGGGCGGCTGGCGGGCGGGAATATCACTTGAGATCGTTACAGGCACTATGTCTGTATCCAGCGAATTCCCTTTTCTCGAAAGGATATCTGACAACGGGAGGGGAATGCGTCGCAGAAACCAAGCAGATGATCATCGACAGCGGCTTTCAGGTGGATGCCGTTGCATCATAATCGACCTGTCCGCACGCAGCGCACTATCCCCGGAAATTTTTTTTGAAGCAGCTCATCAGATTTTTGGGGTTGAACGTATTGAGCCATTCCACTTCGGCAAGGATGTCGACCTGCCCGTAGTGCGCGATGGCATTCCTGTTGATTTTGTTTCTCGGCCCGTTGATGACAACGCCAAATATTTCCAAGCCGTGATGCCGGAGTTGCGCCAGGCTGAGCAGCGTGTGGTTGATGGTGCCCAACCGGCCCGACGTGACGACCACAACGGGTGCCTTGATTTTCCCCATCAAGTCTAGCATCAGAAACTGATCATTCAAAGGAACCATGACCCCTCCGGCGCCTTCTATGATGAGATGCTTGGATTGAGGGGCAATATCGGGAACGCGGAAGGCGTCAAGATCAATCCTGATGCCCTCCATCGCGGCAGACGCATGCGGGGATAGGGGCTGCTTGAGGCGATATGTTTCCTCATGAAACATAGTGGCCGCCAGCCCCGTTTTTTGACGCACCCACTCCGTATCGGTTATATCGGTGGTGCCGCTCTGAACGGGCTTCCAATACTCTGCCGGCAACCCAACAGCCAAGATGGCCGAGATCACCGTTTTGCCGATGCCCGTGTCCGTGCCGGTGATAAACAAACGCTCAGGGAAGCTGATGGCCATACCTTGCCTTGTATTCTTTCAGGCTTGCTATCAGGTGATCCAGGTGCGCATCGCGGTGGGATGCGGAAAGCGTGAAGCGTATTCTTGATTGCCCCTGCGCAACGGTGGGCGGGCGTATGGCTGTCGCAAGGATCCCGTGCTTTTCCAACCATGCTGACAGCGACAGGGCTTCCTCTTCGTTGCCCATGAGGACGGGGATGATCTGCGTTGAGGAATCTCCCGTGCTCCAACCCAGGTCCTGTATGGCCTTCCTCAGGAGATCCGCCTTACGATGTAACTCCCGCCTTTCCTCATCCATGTCCGGAATGATAGCGAGGGCAGCATCAATGGCGCCGATAACCGGCGGGGGCAATGCTGTCGTGTAAATAAAGCCTGGGCAACAATTGATCAGGTACTCCCGGACCTTTTGGGAGCAGGCAATATATGATCCAAAGCAGCCGCAAGCCTTGCCGAATGTGCCGATGGTGATATCCACCCCCTTGCCGCAGGTCAGCCCCATGCCATCTTGACCCATCACACCGGTGGCATGCGCTTCGTCGACAATCAGCAGAGCATTAAATGCTTCCGCAATGTCTGCAAGCTCGTCTATATCGCTGACGTCCCCGTCCATGCTGAATACGGACTCGGTGACGATCAGGGTCCGTGAATAGGCGCTGCCAGCATTTTCCTGGAGGATCTGTTTGAGGTGTCCCGTATCATTGTGCCGGAAACGGATGACACGGCAGCGGCTAAGTAATGTTCCCTGGATAATGCTGTTGTGGTTGAGCCAGTCGGATACAATGAGCGTGTTTCTGTCTGACAGTGCGGGAAGGATGGTCATGTTCGCCTGAAAGCCTGTGCTCATCGTAAGTGCGGCCTCATAGCCTTTCAGCGAGGCCAGTTTTTTTTCCACAAGGTCGAAGCAGTCGAAATTACCGCAAATCAAACGGGAGGCGGTCGAACCGGCACCGTATTTTTCCAGGAATGCCGCTGCCCTCTTTTTTAGAAGGGGATGTTTGGAAAGTCCGAGATAGTCGTTGGAGCAAAAATTGATGAGTGTTCTTCCGCCCGCGTCGACTTCAACCGCAGATTTCGGAATGATGGGTTGTAACGTGCGGCGTTGATGCTGGGCATCCCTATTATGCAATTCCGTTTCAATAAAAGAATATTTGCTCATGAATATTCTTGTTTCGATTCGAAGCAGTACTTTTGCATCTCATCCTGGGGCATGAGAGGGTATACCCCCGTGTAACAGGCAAGGCAGAAATTTTCCCGCGGGAGGCACGTGGCTTCCAGCATGCCTTCAACGGAAAGATAGTGAAGAGAATCCAGGCCTATGAAGCGGCCGATGGAAGCGATGTCGTCCTGCTGTGCGGCAATGAGTTCGCCTTTCGAGGAGAAATCGATTCCATATGGGCAGGGATATCGGGTCGGGGGGCAACTGATGGCCATGTGGATTTCTTTGACGCCACTCTCCCGGAGATTGCGGACACGATTGCGGCTGGTTGTACCCCTGATAATGGAATCCTCTATGATAAGGACACGCTTCCCGACAAGGAGCGGCTTCACCGGATTCAGTTTGACACGAACCCCGAAGTCGCGCATCGCTTGGGTCGGCTGAATAAAGGTGCGGCCCACGTAGTGATTGCGGATCATTCCCATTTCAAATGGCAGATGGCTTTCTTCGGCATAGCCCAGCGCGGCGTAGTTGCCCGAGTCAGGGAATGGCATGACAAGATCTACATTGGGCAGGTATTCCCGGGCAATCTGGTGGCCGAGACGCTTCCGACAAAGATAGACATTCTCACCAAAGATCTGGCTGTCCGGCCGGGCAAAGTAGATCAGCTCGAAGATGCAGTGGGTTGGGCTTACAGCCGGGAAGGGCATATAAGAATGCAGCCCTGCCCCGTCAATGATGATGATTTCACCGGGCCGGACATCCCTGACGTATTTTACGCCGATAAGATCGAAGGCGCATGTTTCAGAAGCAAACGCCCATCCACCGTCAAAGCTGCCGAGACAAAGAGGCCTGAATCCGCGGGGGTCGCGGAATGCGGCAATCCTGTCGCGGGATGCCATGACGACACTGTAAGACCCCTCAATGCGGGACAGGGCTTTTGTCAATGCGACATCCAGCCCGTCCTTGATAAAGGGCGCCATCAAGTGGACAATCACTTCGCTGTCCATGGTGGACTGGAAGATGGATCCCCGGCCCTCCAATTCTGTTCTGAGTGCCTGAGCATTGACCAGGTTGCCGTTGTGTGCAATGGCATAATCCTCACCTGCGTAATGAACCAGAAAGGGCTGGGCATTGGATAGCACTGAGGATCCCGTGGTGGAATACCTGACATGCCCGATGGCGAGATTTCCCGGCAGCTTTGATAGGGTGTCCTCATGGAAAACCTCGGAAACAAGCCCCATGCCCTTGTGGCTTCTGACCTGGCAACCATCAGCCGTAACGATGCCGGCACTTTCCTGCCCGCGGTGCTGGAGTGCGAATAAACCAAAAAAGGTGATCCGGGCCGCATCGACATGCCCGTAGACGGCAAAGACTCCGCACTCTTCCCTGGGCCCTGTTGGCAAATATGATCGGTTCATCGCGAATCCACCCTCTATGTTATGTTTGGGTCCTGTGCTGCGGCGTCTCTTCCGTGGTATGACTGGAGCGGAGTCACGTCCCAGTCTCCCCGCTGCAGCGCCGAAACTGCTTCACAAAGGGCCTTTGCCCCGGCAATGGTCGTCGTGTAAAGCAAGTTATACATGAGGGCTCCACGGCGAATATGATAGGCGTCCATGCTGGACCTTTGCCCGACACTCGTATTGATGACAAGCTGGATTTCCCCATTCTTGATTAGGTCAATGACATGCGGTCTACCTTCGCTTACCTTCAGGACGATTTCTGCCTGGATACCCTGGCGGGACAGCGCCGCCGCGGTTCCCCGCGTGGCTAGGATCCTGAAGCCCATATTACGGAAAGCCAGGGCTACCGGCACGATCTTATCCTTGTGGTAATCATGGACGCTGATGAACACACATCCGACATGGGGCATGGCAAAGCCCGCCGCCATCTGGGACTTGGCGAAGGCAAGTCCGAAGGAGCGGTCGATGCCCATGACCTCACCGGTCGACTTCATCTCCGGACCAAGCAGGATGTCCACGTTCGGGAATCGGTTGAAGGGGAAAACCGCCTCTTTGACGGATATGTGTTTTGGGTGGACGGGACGCGTGAACCCGAGTTCTGCCAGGGTTTTCCCCAGCATGACTTTTGTGGCGAGCTTCGCCAGCGGAACCCCGATGGCCTTGCTTACGAAGGGTATCGTTCGCGATGCCCTTGGGTTTACTTCAAGGACGTACAACGTTCCATCCTTGACTGCATACTGGATGTTCATCAGCCCCACCACGCCCAGTTCAGCGGCGATGGTCCGGGTCTGCTGCTCTATGGTATCCAGAAGCGCTTGCGAAAAAGTGATGGGGGGCAGCACGCAGGCGCTGTCTCCCGAATGAATGCCCGCCTCTTCAATATGCTCCATGATGCCCGCGACGACGGTGAGTTTGCCGTCGCTGATGGCATCGACATCGACCTCGATGGCATCTTCAAGGAACTTGTCGATCAGGATGGGATGGCCGGGTGAAACTTCAAGAGCTTTGATCATGAAGCGTTTGAGATGCTCTGAATTATAAACGATCTCCATGGAGCGTCCGCCCAGCACGTAGGAAGGTCGGACCACGACCGGATAACCGATGCGCTCAGCGGCACGGACTGCCTCTTCTGTGGACAGGGCCGTATCGTTTTCCGGTTGGCGGAGCTTCAGGCGATGAACAATTTCTTGGAAACGCTCACGGTCTTCAGCCCGGTCGATGGCGTCGGGAGATGTCCCGATGATCGGGGCGCCGGCCGCCTCGAGGCCTTTGGCAAGATTCAGGGGGGTCTGGCCGCCGAATTGGACGATGACCCCGATGGGCCTTTCCGTCTCAATGATATGGAGGACATCCTCGAGCGTCACCGGCTCAAAGAACAGCTTGTCCGATGTGTCATAGTCCGTGCTGACCGTTTCGGGATTGGAGTTGACCATGATGCTTTCATACTCCTCCTCACGCAAGGCAAAGGAGGCATGGACGCAGCAATAATCAAACTCGATTCCCTGGCCGATGCGATTCGGGCCGCCGCCCAGAATAACGACCTTCGGACGCCCGGAGGGGCGCGCTTCATCTTCCGTTTCATACGTTGAATAATAATAGGGAGTGTAAGCTTCAAATTCGGCGGCACACGTGTCCACAAGCTTGTAGACCGGGCGGATTGCTTCGTCGAGGCGCAGACGGCGGATGGCGTCTTCCGTCCGTCCCCAGATTTTTCCCAGCGCCCGGTCTGAAAATCCCATTGCCTTTGCTTTCCGCAGCAGGCTGGGAGAGGGCGGATTTTTTTGGAGGATGTCTTCCGCTTCAATAATTTCATGAATTTGGTGCAGAAACCAAGGGTCAATCTTGGTAAGGCGATAGATGTCCTCGATGGACATGCCATGGCGCATGGCATCCGCCACGTAGTAGAGGCGAAGCGAATTCGGTTTGATCAGCTTGCCGGTAAGAAACTCCCGTTTATCTGCGATGTCTTCAGGCAGGGCAGGCAGAAAGCCGTAACGGCCTATCTCGAGTGACCGGATGCCTTTCTGGAGAGCCTCCTTGAAAGTTCGCCCGATGGACATGGTTTCACCCACGGACTTCATGGATGTTGTAATAAAATCCTCTGTCTCGGGAAATTTTTCAAAGGTCCACCGCGGGAGTTTCACCACGCAGTAATCGATCGTTGGCTCGAAAGACGCCATCGTTTCCCGGGTGATGTCATTGGGGATCTCGTCAAGGGTATAGCCCACTGCGAGCTTCGCGGCGATCTTGGCGATCGGAAATCCCGTTGCCTTGGAGGCAAGTGCCGAAGACCTGGATACGCGGGGGTTCATTTCAATCACAACCATTTCCCCATCCTCTGGATTAATGGCAAATTGCACATTGGAGCCGCCGGTTTCGACACCTATTTCGCGCATGATGGCGATGGCGGCATCCCGCATCCGCTGGTATTCCACATCGGTCAGGGTTTGCGCTGGTGCAACTGTGATGGATTCGCCGGTGTGGATCCCCATGGGATCTACATTTTCTATGGAGCAGATGATAACGACATTGTCAGCTTTGTCCCGCATGACTTCAAGCTCGAATTCCTTCCAGCCGATGATCGATTCTTCGAGCATCACTTCGTGAATCATGCTTGCATCGAGGCCGGCCTTTGCGATTTCGGCAAGCTCTTCACGGTTGTATGCAACGCCGCTGCCCGTGCCACCCAGCGTGAAAGATGGGCGGACGATGATCGGGAAACCGACCTCGGCTGCCACCTTGAACACTTCCTCCATATTCCGGGCAAAGCCACTGCGGGGAACACGGAGGTTGATGTTCTCCATCGCGTGGCGGAATTTTTCCCGGTCTTCCGCCTTGTGAATCACCCCGCGTGAGGCACCGATCATCTCAACGCCGAACCTTTCAAGCACCCCGGAATCGGCGACAGCTACAGCGGTATTCAGGCCCGTCTGGCCGCCGAGGGTTGGCAGCAGGGCATCCGGTCTTTCCCGCGCAATCACGCGGGATACAGCTTCCGGTGTAATGGGTTCAACGTACGTCCGGTCGGCCATTTCGGGGTCTGTCATGATCGTCGCCGGATTGCTGTTGATCAGGACGACTTGGTAGCCTTCCTCTTTCAGCGCCTTGCAGGCTTGGGTACCGGAGTAGTCGAACTCACAGGCCTGGCTGATGATAATCGGGCCAGAGCCGATGATTAATATTTTTTTGATATCAGTTCGTTTCGGCATGATCCGATGCTTCTGTGATCGGTTTCCAATCCCTTCCCGTTCGGTAGAGAGCTATTCCCATTCGATGGTGCTGGGTGGCTTGGAGCTGACGTCGTACACCACCCGGTTGACCCCCCGCACCTCATTGATGATCCGGTTGGAAATGCGTCCCAGGACGTCGTAGGGCAAGGGAGCCCAGTCTGCCGTCATGGCGTCGTCGCTTGTCACGGCCCGAACGGCAATGATGTTTTCATAGGTTCGCTGATCGCCCATGATTCCCACGCTCTTGATGGGAAGCAGGACGGCGAACGATTGCCATAATTTTCGGTAAAGGCCTGCCGATTGAATTTCTTCCAGCAGAACCGTGTCGGCTTTGCGGAGGATCGCAAGTCTCTTTTCCGTTACTTCACCGATGATTCTTACAGCGAGACCGGGGCCCGGAAAGGGCTGTCTCCAGACCAGTTCGTCCGGCAGGCCCAGTTCTTTGCCCAAGAGGCGAACCTCGTCCTTGAAAAGATGTTTCAAGGGCTCGATGAGCCTGAGTTTCATTTTCTTCGGAAGCCCCCCCACATTGTGGTGGGATTTGATCACCGCGGTCGGGCCACCGAACGCCGAGCGCGATTCAATGAGATCCGGATAGAGGGTCCCCTGGGCAAGAAACTTCGCGCCTTTGATCTTGTGAGCCTCCTCCTCAAATACCCGAATAAACAACCTGCCGATAATTTTCCGTTTCCGCTCTGGATCGACCTCGTCCTTTAAGGCTTTGATGAAGCGGGCCCTGGCACGGGCAAACCGCACGTCCATATGGAGATGCCGCTGGAACAGATCCATCACCATGTCTGCTTCATCCTGTCGCAGGACCCCATTATCCACAAAAACGCACGTCAGACGGTCTCCTATAGCCTGGTGCATCAAAACGGCAGTTACGGATGAGTCTACGCCCCCGCTCAGTCCCAGAATGACCCGGTTGTCACCAACCTCCTTGCGAATTTCTTCCACCACTTCCCTGATAAAGGATTTCATCGTCCATGATTTGCGGCAACGGCATACATCGAACAGGAAATTCCCGAGCATTCTTTTGCCTTCAGGTGTATGCACAACCTCAGGGTGGAATTGAAGCCCGTATAAACGCCGTGCCGTGTGCTCTGTAGCGGCGATTTTCGTGTTGGGCGTCGATGCAATGGCTTTGAATCCTCTCGGCAACTTCCCAATACTATCGCCATGGCTCATCCAGCAGCGCGTCTTTGGTCCCATTCCGGATAATATTCCTATGGGGTGTGTGATGTGGAGCTCTGCGAATCCGTACTCGCGCTTGTCCGCCCGGGTGACCTCCCCTCCCAGCGCGTGGACCATGAACTGCATCCCGTAGCAAATGCCCAGCACGGGAACCCCAAGGCCGAATATGGCCGGATCAGCCTTGGGTGAGCCTTTCTCGTAAATGCTGGCCGGCCCCCCCGAGAGGATGATCCCTTCGGGCCGCAGCGACCTGATCTTGTGGATCGGCAGATCCGGCGGTTCGATTTGGCAGTACACTTGGTGCTCGCGAACGCGCCGGGCTATGAGTTGATTGTATTGTGAGCCGAAGTCGATGATCAGGATCATGGGGCGGTGTTCCTTTTCATGACCGATACGAATTCATCGAAAAGATATGCCACATCGTGGGGGCCCGGGGCTGCTTCAGGATGATATTGCACACTGAATGCCTTCAAATCTGGGTAGGCAATGCCCTCCGATGTCCGATCATTCAGGTTCAGATGGGTTTTTCTGACTGAGCCCGGGAGCGAGTCGGGAACTACAACAAAGCCGTGGTTTTGGGAAGTGATCTCTACCCGTTTCGAAACACTGCTTTGGACCGGCTGATTGATGCCGTGATGGCCGAACTTGAGCTTGGTTGTCACACCACCTACGGCTTGACCAAGGATCTGATGGCCAAGACAGATCCCAAATATCGGGACCTTTCCCAGGATGGCCTTCACCGTATCCACGATGTAAGGCAGCGCGGCCGGATCGCCGGGGCCATTGGAGAGCAGCAAGCCGTCAGGCTGCAGGGAAAGGATTTCTCCTTCTGAAGCGCGGGCCGGCAGGACCAACACTTCACAGTGCCGCTTCTCAAGCTGCCGAAGGATGGTGTATTTTACACCGCAATCCAGCACCACGACACGCAGCCGATTGCGGGGTCCAGGGGCAAGGTCACGGAGTGGCCGAGGTGCTCCTTTTTCCCAGAGATAGGCCTCATGGCAGGCGACTTCACGGACAAGGTCCCGGCCCTCGAGACCGGGGTAGGCCCTGACCTTCTCGAGCAGACGGGCAACGTCACCGATCCGGGTCGTGAGAATGCCGCGCATGGCGCCGGTCAGGCGGATCCGCCGTGTCAGGGCACGCGTATCGATGCCCTCAACACCCAGCTTGCCATATGACGAGATGAAGTCCCTCAAGGGGGCCCTGCATCGCCAGTTGCTCGGATGTGGCTGGTACTCCTTTACAATGAAGCCTTCGAGGTGAATGGCCGCCGATTCCATGTCATCGGGATTCACCCCATAATTACCGATCAGGGGGTAGGTCATCGTGACAATCTGTCCCTGGTAGGACGGATCCGTGAGAATCTCCTGATATCCGGTCATGCCGGTATTGAACACAACCTCCCCTAGCACTTCGCCGTCACCGGCGAAGGCCGACCCCGGGAAGGTGGTACCGTCCTCGAGCACTAGCAGGGCCGGATGTTCCTCTTTAAGCAATGACAACAGAGTGGCTCCTCATCGAAAACAATTGGTGGCGGTTGCATACCATATGATGTCTCTGCTTGCTACTAGCTTTTTAAGAAGGAACTCCCCCCCCCCGATCGTTGCATGTGAAAACGGCCCATCTTTTTTCATGTTGATCTTCATCGAACTGAGATCTTTCTGGATATGATCTCAAGATGTTCAATGGCATTTAAAACGCAGCAATGCACTGATAAAAGACTTTGAGGTTAGATATGAAATTTTAGAATGGCAGTCAGGCCCATCGCGTACACATTGCACATAGGGAAACAAGGATTGGAATGCTTGGTGCAGGACGCAGTCCGAAGGGTGTTTCCTGACATCATCCTCCGTAATGATGATTATGTACTGGCTCTTTTCCGGCGAAACTGTCTGGAATCGATGCCCAGTTTTTTGATTTTGTACTGGATGATGCGTTTTGTTGACCCGAGCAGCCTGGCTGCCTGGCTCTGGTTGCCGTTGCTTTCCTTCAGGGCGTCGATAATCAGGGCGCGCTCCTGGGATTCAATGATTGTATTCAACTTGCCGGTATCTCTGCGTTCTATTTCTCTTGCCTTGGGGTACAGTGACGGAGGGAGGTTAATCAGCTCGACGGTATCCCCTGTTGCCAGCAGGACGGCGCGTTCAATACTGTTCTCCAATTCCCGAACATTGCCGGGCCAGTGATGGGCCAGTAAAATGTCAAGGACTGCCGGTGAAATCTTGTCTACCTGTTTCCCCAGCTGTTTTGAGTACTTTAATACAAAGTGGTCTGCCAGAAGGATAATGTCGCTCCCGCGTTCCCGAAGCGGAGGTAGGTAGAGCGGGAAGACATTCAGCCTGTAAAACAGGTCGGTGCGGAACCTGCCTGAGCTCACATCCTCTTCGAGATTGCGATTGGTCGCAGCGATGATGCGCACATCGACCGTCACAGTTCGGGATGACCCCAATGGCTGAAATTGTTTTTCCTGCAGCACCCTAAGGAGCTTCGCTTGTGCAGCTGCGGAAAGCTCCCCAACTTCGTCGAGGAATATTGTGCCGCCGTTGGCTTCTTCAAAGCGCCCCTTCCGTGGGTGTGTTGCGCCCGTAAAGGCACCTTTTTCATGTCCGAAAAGTTCGCTTTCAATGAGGGTGTCCGGCATGGCTGCGCAGTTCACCTCAATGAATGGCCCCTTGCGTCGGGAACTTTGCTGGTGAATGGCACGTGCGACTAGCTCCTTGCCTGTCCCGGTCTCACCGTGGATCAGAATAGTCGTTTGGGTATCCGCTACCTGAGAGATCAGTCCGAATATCTCCTGCATGGGGCTTGAATGGCCAATAATTTCCTCTACGGGAGCGCGGGACCGGCCGATGATTTCGCGGAGCCGCCGGATTTCCTCCTCCAAGGCCCGGATATGGACGGCCTTGGCGATCAGTTCTGCGACCGAAGCAAGCATGTTCAATTCCCTGTCGAGATTTTCCACCTTTTGGGTGACTTTGTCAGCGGACATAACCCCGACGACTCTCTCATTGTAAATAATCGGGACGCAGAGGAAAGATAGTTCGGATCGATTCAGAAACCGCCGGGCGCCAGTCCGGTCCAGGAAAAGGGTTTCCTGTCCCAGGTTGGCCACGGCCATGGGCCTACCGGTCTGGGCCACTTTTCCGGTAATGCCCTCGCCCGGCTTATATATGACCCCTAACCCCTCAATATTAACACCGTGAGCTACGTCGAGCCATGCTTCCCCTGAGTCGCGGCCGAGCAGGGAAATCATGCCCCTTTCCATGCCCAGCCTGTTGCTCATCTCCTGAAGTACATTGGACAATTCTTCTTTTAGTTCTTGCGGTTGCGCAAGAATCTTGGCAATAGCATGGAGTGCGGCCAGTTCTTCATAGTTGTAATTGCTCAATTCCTGCATACCTGCATCGCTCCCGGGGAGAGGTGTGGAGATGCACCTGTTACTGCCTGGAAAATGTCATTGGTGCAAAATAAATTTCTCTTACATGTTGCCATATGACAAGATTTGGCACAAAAATGCAACAAATTTGTATATTGAAGAGGACAAATCGCAGCAAGGTATCGCGATGGCCGGGCTGCCTATGGTTCGGGATGCGGTGCAATGGGGGGTGCTGTGCTTTCAGTAGCTGGATTTGTTTCTTTTTTCTTCATGACGATCAGAATGGCAGACAGGGCGGGCTGGGTCATACCGGGAATGCGCCATGCCTGGCCTATAGTAGCCGGTTCGATGCGGGTAAGCTTTCCTTTGAGTTCATTGGACAATCCTGGTATCGAGCCGTAGTCGAAACCGGGCGGGATCCTTTTTGCCTCCATCTCCTTGAGTTTTCGAACGGATTCATACTGGCGACGGATGTACCCTTCATATTTTGCCTCTATTTCGATCTCCTTTTTAACCCAGGCATCTGCAATCGGACTGCAACCGCTGAAGGGTTCGAGGTCATCATAGTGGACACCATCCCGCTTGAGCAGGTCGAAGAGGGTAAGCGGGTTTCGTATCGGCAGAGATCCCATCTGGCCGATGATCTGGTTGACTGAAGCAACCGGATAGATCTTTACGCTGGACAATTGCTGGATGCCTGCATGGATTTGGCTGATTTTTTCGGCATGATGTTTATAGGTATCACCGGAAATGAGTCCATATTCGAAGCCTTTTTTCATCAGTCGGATGACAGCGTTATCTTCGCGAAGGATCAGCCGGTATTCGGCACGAGAGGTGAACATCCGGTAAGGTTCATCCACGCCCAATGTTACCAGATCGTCGATCATGACGCCCATATAAGCTTCGGAGCGATCGAGGATCAGCGGCGGTTTTCGCTGGATGGCCAGGGCGGCGTTGATGCCCGCCCAGATGCCTTGGGCCGCCGCCTCTTCGTAACCGGAAGTTCCATTGATTTGCCCGGCAAGATACAGGCCCGCAATTTTTTTGGTTTCCAGTGTCCTGCGCAGTTGTGTCGGCTGGACGAAGTCATATTCGATGGCATAGGCCGGGCGCATGATTTCTGCGTTTTCCAATCCCGGCACACTGTGGACAATTTTTTCCTGTAGTTCGATAGGCAGGCAATTGCCCAGACCCTTGGCATAAATCTCCTCGGTATGGAGCCCTTCGTGTTCGAGCGTCACGGGATGGCTTTTCCTGTCTGCGAAACGTATGACCTTGTCTTCCAGGGATGGGCAGTAGCGGGCACTGATGCCCTGGATGGCACCCGAGTAGAGAGGGGACAGGGCAATGTTTTCGCAGATCAAACGGTGCGTTTCCGCAGTGGTTTCAGAGAAGTACGATGGAAGCCGCTCCGTGCGCAGCGTGCTCGTGGCAAATGAAAAGGGCCGAGGATCGGCATCGCTGTCCTGTCGGATCAGACGGGGGAAATCAATGGTGGACGCCCGCAGTCGCGGTGGTGTACCGGTTTTCATCCGTCCCATGTCAAAACCCAATCCCCTGAGGAATTCGGAAAGTTCGGTGGCGGCCATTTCCCCTGCGCGTCCGCCTCGCTGGCGTGAGCTGCCGATGTGGATCAGCCCATCGAGGAACGTTCCCGTTGTCAAAATAACCGCACGGCCGCCATAGCATACCCCAGTGTGGTCTTTGACCCCGAGGATCTGTTCCTTATCCACCAGGATTGAGGTAATGAGGGCCTGCCGGAGGTGCAGATTCTGTTCTTTTTCTAAGACGGATTTCATGGCCAGACGATACAGCTGCTTGTCACACTGGGCGCGGGATGATTGAACAGCCGGACCCTTGGAGGCGTTCAAAATTCTGAAGTGGACTGCCGTTAGGTCGGCGATCTTTCCCATCTCCCCGCCCAATGCGTCAATTTCTTTGACCAGTTGCCCCTTGGCGAGGCCTCCGATGGCCGGGTTGCATGACATCAGGGCTATCGCATCGAGGTTGATGTTGAACAGCAGTGTTCTGCAGCCCATGCGCACCGATGCGAGCGCTGCCTCACAGCCCGCGTGCCCTCCCCCTACGACGATGATGTCATAATCATGGTTGCCCATTTTGCTTGCCGGAAATCCTTGCAGGATAAGCATGAATTGAATAACATCTCCCTGAAAATTACAACCGGAAAAGCGAAGCCGTGACGAAGCCTTCATTCTGGAACAACAAGAAAAGGTATTACGATTTGAAAAGCTACTGGAAAAATCTATACGGCTGCCTGGTTTACAAGTTGCCGATCGATGCAGGTTTTACCTGCCCAAACCGGGATGGAACAGTGGGCACGGGTGGATGTATCTACTGTGACGGCCGAGGATCGCGACTGCGCATGGCCGGCCCTTTACCAACCGTCTCAGAGCAGATCCGGAACGGCCAGGCCTACTATCGCCAACAACGCGGGGCAATCCGATTTATCGCCTATTTTCAAACGTTTACGAATACTTACAGCTCCGTGGCAAAGCTTAAAGCCCTCTACGATGAAGCCCTGTGCCAGGAAGATGTGATCGGTCTTTCCATCGGTACGAGGCCGGATTGCGTTTCGGATGAGATTTTGGATCTGATCGCATCTTACGCGCCGGCCCATCATATCTGGCTTGAACTCGGCATTCAGTCCATCCATGACCGCACGCTTGCTTTGATTAATCGGGGCCATCATGCGGATGATTTTCTGGATGCGGTGCAAAGGACGGCGCATAGGAATCTCTTGGTCTGTGCCCATATCATCGTCGGCCTTCCCGGAGAGACGCGCGGCGATGTTCTGGAGACGGCCAGGGTGCTAGCAGGGCTTCCCGTGCATGGCATCAAGATTCATTCCCTTCTTGTCCTTGAAGGAACAGCGCTTGCTGAAGCCTACAGGGAAGGCAGGATACATATGCTGAGCCGTGGGGAGTATGTGGAAACGGTTTGTGATATCCTGGAACTACTGCCCCCTGAAATGGTCATCCAGCGTCTGACAGCCGAGGGTTACCAAGATATATTCCTTGGTCCAGACTGGGCCAGGGGTAAAATGGCTGTTCTGAATGCGATTGAACAGGAGCTTGACCGGCGTGACAGTTACCAAGGCTGTCGATACCATTCCGCCGGTGAGCAAGGACGATGATGCAGGTTTCATAAAAAGCATTGCATGAATCTTGCCTCCTCCTTATAATATTCGGATTCTCTGGAATGGCGGGAGATGGGATGATTGGGATTGTCGACTATAGGGCAGGAAACCTGACCAGCGTAGCCAGGGCGCTTCAATATATCAAACAGCCGTTTGAGATAACGAACAAGATAAGCCAGCTGTCAAAAATGACCCATTTAATCTTTCCGGGAGTAGGTGCTGCAGGGGATGCCATGGAGAATCTGCACAAGGCAGGACTGGTGGATTTTATCAAGGATTGGGTCCGGGCAGGCAGGCCCCTGATGGGCATCTGTCTCGGTACCCAGGCTATCTTTGAATACAGCGAGGAAAATGATACACCTTGCATTGGTTTGGTTCCTGGGGTTGTCCGGCGTTTTCCCGATGGCCTGGCCAAGGAAGGGATGTCCTTAAAGGTTCCTCATATGGGATGGAATGAAGTGCGTCTGGTGGGGGACCACCCGGTCTTCAAGGATATTCCAGAGGGAACGGAGTTCTATTTTGTCCACAGTTATTATCCGGACCCGGCCGAGGACCATTGGGTCGCTGGCACAACCGAGTACGGCATTTCCTTCTGCTCGGCGATAGCCCACGGCAGCCTTGTCGCCACGCAGTTCCACCCCGAGAAGAGCGGGCGCCCGGGACTGAACATCCTGGTGAATTTCTGTCATTGGAGATTGGCCGATGCTGAGTAAAAGGATCATTCCATGCCTAGATGTAAGGGCCGGCCAGCTCACCAAGGGGATCAAGTTTCTTGGGAATGTGGATATCGGGGATCCTGTCGAGGCGGCCAAAAACTATTACGAGCAAGGTGCCGATGAGATCGTCTTTTACGACATCACGGCATCGGCAGAGGCTAGGGACATCATGATCGATGTCGTCCGCCGTGTTGCAGAGACGATCTTCATCCCCTTTTCCGTGGGCGGAGGAATCCGGACTGTTGAAGATATGCGCCGGGTGATCCTTGCCGGTGCAGAAAAGATCAGCGTAAACTCCGAGGCTGTAAAGAATCCCGTGATCATATCCGAGGGGGCTAAGGCGTTTGGCAGCCAGTGTGTCGTGCTGGGCATGGATGTTAAGCGTGTGGACCGCTCGGCAAAGATCCCGTCGGGGTATGAAATCGTGATCCACGGCGGGAGGATCTATACGGGGATAGATGCCCTGTGGTGGGCAAAGGAGGCGCAGCGGTTGGGTGCGGGTGAAATATGCCTTAATTCCATTGATGCTGACGGAACACAAGTTGGCTACGAAATTGAGTTGACACGATTGATTTCCACGAACGTAAGCATTCCTGTCATCGCCTCTGGCGGCGCGGGCGAACCGGGGCATCTTTTGGATGTGCTGACCAGAGGATCCGCCGACGCAGCCCTGATTGCCTCAATGGTGCATTACCGCACCTACACCATCGATGCGATCAAGGGATTCCTGCATGAACACGGGGTGAAGGTGCGAAGGCGTTGGTAAAGCGGTCGGGAAGCGGAATGGTCGGAAGGGACTTGACGATATCCCGGGTTTGACATAACGTATGATTGCAAACTAAAGAAAGCCAATCAAGGTGAGGGAGGCGGTGTCAGGTGGATATATCGAAGAGGCATGAATTGAATAGACAGCTTGCCCAGATGCTCAAGGGCGGTGTGATCATGGATGTCACGAATGTGGAGCAGGCGAGGATCGCCGAAGAGGCCGGGGCCATTGCGGTCATGGCCCTGGAGCGTGTTCCAGCCGATATACGGGCACAGGGCGGCGTTGCCCGCATGTCCGACCCGTCCATGATTGCAGAGATCAAAAAGGCGGTCTCCATTCCGGTCATGGCGAAGGCCCGTATCGGACACTTTGTAGAGGCGCAGATACTCGAAGCCCTCCGCATCGACTACATCGATGAGAGCGAGGTTCTCACACCGGCCGATGAGGAAAATCATATCGATAAGACGAAGTTTTCCATTCCCTTTGTCTGCGGGGCCAGGAATCTAGGCGAAGCCCTCCGGAGAGTCGCGGAGGGTGCGGCCATGATACGGACGAAAGGGGAAGCCGGAACGGGCAATGTTGTGGAAGCGGTGCGCCATATGCGCACCATGAACCGGGAGATTCGCCAGTTGGTCAATATGCCGAAGGAGGAAGTGACAGGCTTTGCCAAGGCCAACGGCATCCCGTATGAACTGGCCCTCCAGGTTCGGCAGTTGGGCCGGCTGCCCGTTGTGAACTTTGCCGCAGGCGGTATCGCGACTCCCGCAGATGCCGCACTGATGATGCAACTGGGCTGTGACGGGATTTTTGTAGGGTCGGGAATATTCAAGTCGGCAAACCCGGCGCGCAGGGCTCGGGCTATTGTCAAAGCAACGGCCTATTTTACTGATCCTGCCAAAGTGCTGGAGGCTTCCATGGACCTTGGGGATGCTATGCCCGGCCTGGAAATCGGACAGATCCCGGAGAAGGAACTGCTCGCCGGCCGGGGCTGGTAAAGGCCAACCACCGTTTCATGTTTCAGGAGGCAAGCCATACCCGCCATGAACAGCCCAAGTGCAGCTGTTGGTGTCCTTGCTCTGCAGGGCGGCATCGCTGAACATCTCGATCATCTTTCCAGGCTGGGTGTTGAGGGACGGCCGGTTAAAGAGGCCGATGATCTGGAAGGCCTGGCCGGTTTGATCCTGCCGGGCGGTGAAAGCACCTGCCTGTCCAGACTTCTGAAAATATTTTGTTTGGCCGAGCCGATCATTCGGGCATGCCGGAGCGGCATGAAAATCTGGGGCACCTGTGCCGGAGCAATTTTATTGGCGACAGAGGTCATCGGTGAACAGCCAAGCCTGGCCCTGGTTGAAATGGCCATTGAGCGAAATAGCTTCGGAAGCCAACTGGATAGTTTCGCCGTCGAGGCCCGGATCCCCGCCGTTTCTTCCGAGCCCCTGCCCCTGACGTTTATCCGGGCACCCAAGATCGTGCGCACGGGACCGGGTGTCGATATTCTGCTGGTCCTCGATGGATACATTGCCGCCGTGGAAACCCCCGGGATCCTAGCCACGATCTTTCATCCCGAGCTGACAGCCTGCCTAGCCTTTCATCGTTATTTCATCCGCAAATGCGGACTTGTTCCAGCAGATGTCTTGGATGAGGCTGTAATCGACGCGACATGGCATACGTCAAGCTGGACCCGCCTGGCCCGTTGAAAAAGTTGTTCTTGAGCAAAGACCTTGACGAGAGCCGCTGCGTCGAAGCATCAAGGATGCCGGATTGCCGCGCTGGCCGATCCTTGCCACAGATAAAGCAGGAAGCTTCCTCCAGTATATTAAAGGTCGATCAAGGTACCGAACCCGCTGAAGCTTGCCATACATGGCCTGGTGCGGCTGCAGACCTGCTGCTGGCGCACTTGCAAAAGATTTTTGGGTTGCTATAATGCGATGCAGTTTAGACCCGGACTGGACATCACCGTTCAGTATCGTACGTTCTGGTAAATATGAAAGGCGCTGAGGGAAGGAGCCCGATGAATGAAGCTGATTCGCTTCCTGGATGATGCAGGAAATCTATGTCAGGGCATTTATGATCATGATGTTCCGGATGCGGCCCGGCTCACGGAAGGAGACTGGTGGAGCAAGTGGCGCATCAGCCATGAGCGCAGATTCATTTCCCGTCTACTCCCCCCCGTCATGCCGCCGAATATTCTTGCCCTCGGGCTTAATTATCGCAAGCATGCCGATGAGACCGGGATGGCCTATCCCGAACACCCCGTCGTTTTTTTAAAATCGACGACCAGTATTGTTGGCCATATGGATTCCATCGTTCTGCCTGCCAATGGACCGGCATGTGTGGATTACGAGGCTGAGCTTGCCATTGTTATCGGACGGCAGGCCAAAAACATATCTCCCGCCGAGGCAGCGGGCGTTGTTTTCGGATATACCTGTGCCAATGATGTGAGCGCCCGTGATTGGCAGTTTGACAGACAGGCCGGGCAGTGGGCCCGGGGCAAGAGTTTTGACACATTCTGTCCCATAGGCCCTTGGATCGTAACACCCGATGAACTATCCAACATGCATGCACTTGCTATCCAGACCAAGGTGAATGGCGCGGTCCTTCAGGATTCGAATACTCAAGATATGATCTTTGACGTTCCGGCTATCGTGAGTGACCTGAGTCAGACTATGACGCTGCTGCCGGGAACGGTCATTCTGACTGGCACGCCCGAGGGGGTTGGTTTTACAAGGCGCCCGCCGCGATTCCTGAAGGATGGGGATATCGTCTGCATCTGGATCGAATCGGTTGGGGAGTTGATCAATCCCGTGGTATTGGAAGCATAAATGCATCTGATATATCACCCTTATATCACCCTGCGGACCAGCTGCCCTTCATGCGTGGATACCGCTGGTTTTTCAAAATGTGTTGTGATAGGTTCCCCAGCCAATTTGGCCTGATCTCCCGGCCTTATGCCACCAGGGTATTCAGGCAAGATGATAATGACGTGCATCGATTTGGATGCCGCAGGAGGCTTATATGAATCCACAAAGCAGCCATCGAAAAACCTTTCTCATGTTTCTGCTGGCTTTTCTGATCGGATTTTTGGTTGTATCTTTTATTGAGGTTATCCGGTCTTCATTCATTCCCATGGGCCCGGATGTTCCGCCGGCCTCGGCTGTTCCAGCAGCCGATGGGCGCGCCCCGGCTACGTTTGCGGATCTGGTTGAACGAACCAAGAATTCCGTTGTCAACATCAGCACAACCAAGACCATCCGTTCGGGCGTGTTTCGCTCGCCTTTCGACCAGTTTTTTGGAAGAGATGATCTGTTCGAGCAATTCTTTGGGAGTGCGCCACAGCGCGAATTCAGGCAAAAAAGTCTCGGCTCGGGGTTTGTGATCAGCCCGGACGGATATATTTTTACGAATAACCATGTTGTGGAAAAATCTGACAAGATCATTGTGAAGCTTTCCGACGGCCGCGAATACAACGCAAAGATTATCGGGAAGGATGCCAAGACGGACATCGCACTCATCAAGATAAAGCCCAGCAACAGTCTGGCGGTTGCCGAGATCGGGAATTCCGATAAGATGCGTGTCGGAGACTGGGTGCTTGCGGTAGGCAACCCTTTTGGTCTCGAGCATACGGTAACTGCTGGGATCGTCAGCGCCAAGGGACGGGTCATCGGGGCCGGGCCTTATGATAACTTTATCCAGACTGATGCATCCATCAATCCCGGCAACAGCGGGGGCCCCCTGTTCAATATGGAAGGAAAGGTCATCGGCATTAACACGGCGATCGTTGCCCAGGCCCAGGGGATCGGTTTTGCGATCCCCATCAACATGGTCCGCACCATGCTGCCTGACTTGAAAACCAAGGGAAAGGTGACCCGCGGATGGTTGGGTGTATCCGTGCAGGATATCACAGATAAAATGGCTAATAGCTTGAAATTAAAGGATAATAGAGGGGCCCTCGTGGCAGATGTGTTCCAGGGAGAACCGGCGGATCGGGCGGGTTTGAAAACAGGTGATGTCATTACAGAGGTCAACGGAAAGAAAATCAAAGACACGCACGAACTGCTCATGGTCATCGCCTCCCTGCCCGTGGGTGACATAGTGACGTTGAAGACCCTCCGGGATGGGCGGGAGAAAATCTTTCGCGTTCTGGTGGCGGAGCGAAAGGATCAGCCTGAAGTTTTGGCATTGCCGATGCAGGAAACACCGGATAATTTTGGCATGACCGTACAGGACATCACGCCTGAGTTGGCGCGCTATTTAGGCCTGTCCGCGCGCACAGGGATCGTGGTGACGGATGTGGAAGATGGAAGCGCTGCCGATGAAGCGGGTATTCAGCCCCAGGATATCATTCTGGAGGTTAATAAAGTCAAAGTTGCCTCGGTAAAAGAATATCTCGGCGAAATTACAAAGAAAAAGGAGAGAGGTACGAACCTGTTTCTTATAAAGCGAGGCAAAGCTAAGGTGTATGTGGCAATACGTTAGGGAGGCCGATCGGGATGTCCTCATGGGCGTTTATCACCGGCTGAATGACTTCTTTGGAGATTTGCATTGGTGGCCCGCACAGTCCCCCCTGGAAGTAATTGTCGGGGCTATCCTGACCCAGAATACGGCGTGGCAAAATGTCGAGCAAGCCATGGATAACCTTAGCTCCAGTAAACTTCTTTCGATCCGCGCATTGCAGTATGTCGGCGAGGAGGTCCTGGCTCAACACCTCCGGCCTTCGGGTTACTACCGTCTCAAAGCAAAAAGACTCAAGGCATTTGTCCGCTTCCTGCGGGTAGAATACGAGGATTCCCTTGACAAGATGTTTGCGGAACCGCTCTTGGTTTTGCGATCCAAGCTTTTATCTGTCAGTGGGATCGGCGAGGAGACCGCCGACAGTATTCTCCTTTACGCAGGCGGGAAGCCTGTTTTTGTAGTGGATGCCTACACGAGAAGAATCTTGAGCCGCCATGGTTTTATTGGAGATAAAACGTCCTATACAGACATCCAGGCATTATTCATGAACAATCTGCCAGTAGATGCAATGCTTTACAACCAGTATCATGCCCTTTTGGTCAATACGGGGAAGCACTTCTGCAGGAAAGTTTCTCGTTGCGATCCTTGCCCCCTTGCAGCGCTTCCGGAGCACCACAAGCCATGATTGCTCAGGGTCCTTTTGATTATGCCGGCTGCATCCATGTGCATTCATCCTATTCATTCGATGGCCGCACTCCCATTCATGATATGATAAAGGCAGCCCGGAGCTGTGCCTTGGATTTCATCATGCTTACGGACCACGGCGGGTTATATGCCCGCAAGCACGGCTATGAGGGATGGCATGACGGGACACTGCTGATTGTCGGTCAGGAGATATCTCCGCGGTTCAACCACTACCTCGCTTTCCAGATTCAAGAGCCCATTCAGGTCCAGGAGGATTATCCAGACGCGGACCCGCAGGGGTATATCGATATCGTGAGGAATCGCGGCGGCCTGGGATTCATTGCCCATCCCGACCATGAGGGATCCCATCTGTTTCACGTGAAACATTACCCCTGGCTTCAGTGGCCCGTGCATGGTTTTAACGGGATGGGAATTTGGGATTTCATGACGGATTGGCAAATGTCCCTTCGTGGCTATGCCAAGGCATTGTATGCTTACCTGTGCCCTTCGCTGGTGCTGCAAGGACCCCGGGCGGTTACCCTGGCGCGCTGGGATGACCTGAACAGGGAGCGGAAGGTTGTCGGGATCGCAGAACTGGATAACCATGATACCATCAAGAAAATATTGGGAGTGGCCGTGCCGGTTTTTCCCTTTTCGCGCGCATTCCGGACCATCAGGACCCATATTCTCACAGATCGCTCCCTGACCGGGGAAAAGGATTGCGACATCCAGTCCATATTTTCGGCGCTCCGCCGAGGGCGTGTCTATGTCTCCCTGGATTCACTCAGGCCGGCGAATGGTTTTGCCTTTTTCATTGAGGACGGAAGCCATAGGGCGTATCCAGGTGATGACGTTCATCTCCAGGAAAAGGCCATTCTGCACGTCGCCCTCCCGCATAAGGCGAGGATACACATCATTAGAGATGGGAATGTGTGGCAGACGGCCGGGTTAGCAGACGCTGCCGAATTTCCATTGGCAGAGCGCGGTATATACCGTGTTGAGGCTTGGCTGAGAGTCATGGGCAAACATCATCCCTGGATATTTTCCAATCCCATATTTGTCAGCTGACGTTGCAGAATACATGGACAGATGATGGATAATTTTACTCGACATAACGATTATCGCCCCCTTCGACTCCAGGATAATACGCTGAGAGACGGCCACCAATCCCTGTATGCCACCCGAATGCGCACCGAAGATATGATCCCGGTGGCCGAAAAAATGGATGAGGTTGGTTTCTGGGCGATGGAGGTGTGGGGGGGCGCCACGTTCGATACCATGCACCGGTACCTGGCGGAAGATCCTTGGGACAGACTGAAGACGATCAAGGGGTATGTGCGCAAGACGCCTCTGTCCATGCTCATACGTGGCCAGAACCTGGTGGGATACCGCCAGTATCCGGATGATATCGTCCGGGCTTTCGTGGATAAGGCCTGCGATTTGGGCATTGACGTGTTCCGCGTATTCGATGCCCTAAATGATCTAAGGAACCTTGAAACTTGTGTAGAGCGAATCATAGCCAATGGCAAGCATTTTCAGGGGACGATCTGCTATTCACTCACCGGACGCCACTTGGGGGGTGAGTTGTATAATCTGTCCTACTATGTTGAGAAATGCAGGGAACTGGAAAGCATGGGGGCGCATAGCATCTGTATTAAGGATATGGCGGGTCTCATGTCCCCCTATGACGCTTACAATTTGGTGGCCATCCTCAAGCAAACATGCACATTACCGATACACCTGCACACCCATTATACAAGCGGGATGGCCTCCATGACATACTTGAAGGCCATTGAGGCCGATGTCGACATTCTGGACACTTGCCTCGCGCCGTTTGCCATGCGGAATTCCATGCCTGCTGTTGAGCCTCTCGTGGTGACACTTCAGGGAACACCACGTGACCCGGGCCTGAACCTGAGAAACATCCTGCGCATAGGGTATCTGTTGGAGAAGACGGCGCCCAAGTACCGGCAATACCTGAAAACAAACAAGCTATCGATCCTCGACGGCGATGTGCTCGTCCATCAGATACCCGGTGGTATGATATCGAACCTTGTCCACCAGCTTGAAGAAATGAAGGCCCTGGATCGTCAGGAAGAGGTGTACGCTGAGATTCCTGTTACCAGGCGGGAGCTGGGCAGTCCACCCCTCGTAACCCCCATATCCCAGATTATTGCTTCTCAGGCTGTCATGAATGTCCTGTTTGGGAAGTATCGCATGATGTCCAGACAATTGAAGGATCTTGTTCTGGGATACTACGGTAAAACACCCTATCCCATTGGTCCCGACGTGATCGCTAGGGTACAGAAGACAAGTGGCGGTAAATCTGCCATTACCGGTCGTCCGGCCGATTATCTGGAGCCGGGTATGGAAACCGCGCGCCAACGCTCGGCAAACCTTGCCCAGACGGAAGAGGACATCTTAACCTATGCCCTTTTCCCCACTTCCGGGGAACAATTTCTCAAGTTGAAGTATAATCTGGCAGAGAAACCAGACACGGCTGAGGAATGACCACCTGATGGGTGAAGGGGTTCTTGCCTGTCCTGGCTGCGTCAGTCTTTCAGGGCGGGATGGCTATTCGAAATGCAGCCATTTTCCCCCAATGCCCACGCAGGGTGGGATTCTGAAGGCAGTCTTCGAGGACCGCAACAAACCGGGTGCGGGGTATCATTTCGGCTCCGAGGCTGATGAGGTGATCGGTCCGGACCTGACAGTCAATCATTTCAAAGCCAAGACCATCCAGGTTGCGCACTAGCATGATCAACGCGGCCTTTGAGGCATTGCTTACCTTGGTAAACATGGATTCTCCGAAAAAGCATCCTCCCAGGGAAACTCCATAAAGTCCGCCCGCCAGCATACCATCTTTCCAGGCCTCCACGGAGTGTGCATAACCCATGCGGTGCAGCGTTTCGTACGCCTCGATCATGTCCTGCGTGATCCAGGTACCACTCTGGTCGCTCCGGGGCTTTCGGCATTCTTCCATGACCGTGCGGAATGCGTGATCATAGGTTATCTGGAAGGTTCCCTGACGCATGGTCTGTCTCATGCTTCGGGATATCCTCATTTTTTTAGGGAACAAGACACAGCGGGGATCCGGCGACCACCATATGACGGGATAACCCTCTTCATACCAAGGGAAAATGCCTGACCGATAAGCCTTCAGAAGATGCCGGGGGGATAGATCACCCCCCACGGCAAGGATGCCGGCGGGGGATGCGAGATCTATCGGCGGGAAAACCGGATCGCTTGTTAGCCGGGGGATGGGCATTTAGTCGACAGAGGTTGCAACAGCAAGGGAGAGGTCCCCGCTGGAAACCGTGCCTGCGACGGTTCCACCGCCGGCAAGCCTTCCAAAGAGGACTTCGGTTACAAAGAAATTCTTAACCTTTTCCTGTATCAGGCGGACGATCTCCCGGGCCCCGAACTCGTCGGAGTACCCCTTGTCCGCCAGCCACTGGTAGGCGCTGTCATCCATTTGCAGGACCACCTGCTTTTCTTTCAGTTGTGTTTGAAATTCCCCTATCTGTTTTTTTACGATATCCAGGACAACCTGGCGGTTCAGGCCGTTGAAGGTGACCACGGCGTCCAGGCGATTGCGGAACTCCGGGGAGAATATCCGGTTCACCGCATCGGAAACCGCGTGCCTGCTGATCCGCCGCTCCCCAAAACCCACCTGTTGCCGCCCAATGCTCCGGGCCCCTGCATTGGACGTCATAATGATGATGACGTTTCTGAAATCCGCTTTTCTTCCTGTATTATCAGTAAGATGCGCGTAATCCATGACCTGAAGGAGCGTGTTAAAAATGTCCTGGTGGGCCTTTTCTATCTCGTCCAACAGCAGGATGGCATGGGGTGTCTTGCGGATTGCCTCGGTCAGCAAACCGCCTTCTTCATAGCCGACATAACCGGGAGGTGCTCCAACAAGCCGGGATACGGTGTGCTTTTCTTGGTATTCGGACATGTCAAACCGGTGCATGGGGATTCCCATGATCAGGGCAAGCTGACGGGCCAGTTCCGTTTTTCCGACGCCTGTCGGCCCGGCGAAAAGCAACGACGCTACGGGCTTCTGGGGTTCCTGAAACCCTGCGCGAGAGCGGCGGATCGCCTGGACGACCCGGTCGACCGCTTCGTCCTGGCCGAATATGACCTGCTTGAGGGTCGTGTCCAGATCTCTGAGACGCTCGGTTTCCGACGTCGTGACGGACTTTTCCGGGATGCGCGCGATACGGGCGACCACCCGCTCGATCTCCCTGGTTGTTATGATCGGATGGCCCGATTCATGCTCCCAGTCAATACGAGCCCTCGCACCGGCTTCGTCGAGCACATCAATGGCCTTGTCGGGAAGGTGTCTGTCTATGACGTGCCGCGCAGACATTTCGGCAGTCGTTTTCAGGGCATCATCTGTATATGTAACGCAATGAAAATCCTCATAGTTTTTCCGCAGGCCCGCAAGAATCTGGCGGGTTTCTTCCACGGTGGGTTCGGGTATGTCGATGGGTTGAAAACGCCGGGAGAGAGCCCTGTCCTTGTCAAAAAATTTTCTGTATTCTTCGTGCGTGGTGGATCCGATGCATCGGATTTTGCCGCTGGTAAGGGCGGGTTTCAGAATATTGGAGGCATCCATGGCGCCTCCTGATGCGGCCCCCGCCCCGACGATGGCATGTATTTCATCAATGAACAGGATGCTGCCCTCCTGAAGGCAGAGTTCCTGGATCACCTTCTTGAGCCGCTCTTCGAAGTCACCCCTGTAGCGGGTTCCGGCGAGGACGGCGCCAAGATCCAGGGAATAAATCTTTGAATTTTTCAGATGCTTGGGCACCTGGCCCGCCGCAATACGTTGGGCGAGTCCCTCCGTAATCGCCGTTTTCCCGACCCCTGCCTCACCCACATGAATGGGGTTGTTCTTGTAACGGCGACTCAGCACTTGAATCGTTCGATCAAGGATGTCCTCCCGCCCGATGAGCGGATCGAATTCGCCATTCCTAGCCTTCTGAACAAGTTCGGTCGTAAATGAGGCCAGTAGCTTGTTTTCCTTAACCGGTTTCGCCTCTCTTGTTTTCTTGTCTCCATCTGCTTGCGTTTCTGCCGGAATCACGGAGATGCCGTGGGATATGTAATTCAGCAGATCGAGGCGTGTGATGCCCTCCTGGTGGAGAAAATAAGCGGCATGCGACTCACGCTCATCATAGATGGATATGAGCACGTCACCGATGTCGATTTCGCGCTTCTGGGCAGACATCGTGTGCCATACGGCCCGTTCCATAACGTTCTGGAAGCTTGCGCTCTGCATCGGTTCCGCATCGGTTGTTGCCCTGGGAATTTTTGAAGTGAAAAAATCATTGAGCTTGTTCTGCAAACCCTGAATGTCCGCGCCACAGGCCTCAATGATCGTGCGTGCGTTATCGAAGAAAATCGCAGCAAAAAGGACGTGCTCGGGTGTCAGATATTCGTGTTCACGCTGTCTTGCCTCATTATATGCCGCCCTGAGAATGTCGTGCAGTTCCTCATTAATCTTCATAGGCCCCTCATGATGGGACATCAGGCCTCCTCGCAGGAGCATCGAAGCGGGAATTCTTTTTGCTTAGCAATATTGTGTACTTGAGACATTTTCGTGATCGCTATATCGTAGGTAAAAATGCCGCAATTTCCCTGTCCGTGCTGGTGAACATCTAGCATGATGCGTGTTGCCTCCGTGGCCGTTTTGTGAAAAACCTTCATCAGAATATCGATAACGAAATCCATCGTCGTGTAATGGTCATTGTGCAGGATGACCCGATACATCTTCGGTTCATCGGGCTGATAAAATGTGTCCGACTGTTCCGCCGGCAGTGCTGGCTTTTCTTCCCAATGGCTCATATCAACCTGATCCCGCTGTCTTTCCTAGAGTCATAATTAACGGATGGATTGCGCCGGTATTGACGTTCCGGATCTGAATACGCAGCTCCACTGCCCCTTTGGCCTCTGCCGGGAAGAAAATAAATCCGTGTGCGATTTCATGCGGCGCAATAGGACGACTCTCCAGCGTTCGATTATCCAGATCCTGTCGGATCTTTTGCCTGACATCCTGATCATCCAGGCCTTGCGCACCGCCGGTGGTTGCTCCAGCAGCCGCCCCCAGAGCCACCCCCTTCACGGCAGATTCACCGACCGGTTCTCCTGCCACGATCCCGATCGCCGCGCCCAGCAAACCTCCGGCCAATCCCCTCAGCCCGCCATACTGGACCGCATCCGATTTTGTTTTGCCCAGCTCTGTTTTCTTGTGAATTCTGTTGTAGGCAAGTTTTGCATCGAGTACGGGCCATAGATTGTTTTCCGTATCCATCAGGAACGTCTGGGCGGCAACGATTTCAATGGCGTTTTCTCCCTTATTGTCGAAAATAACCTGCACGGGCAGGACACCGGCGCCGACGATGTCAAATCCGAAGTTTTCTTCCGCTTCCTTCCTTTTGGAATAGTCCTTGGCCGTCATGGTCGCTCCCGCTACTTGCACAGCGTTGGGGTGCGCACTGGGCAGCTTGAAGGGCACTATTTTTGTTTCATACGAGGCGCACCCAACCAGTGTGAAAAGCACGGCAGCTATCAACCACAACGAGACGCGTAAAAATTGCATCGTTTTTCCTTTCAAAGTCCTGCGATCACAATCTAAGATACATTGGGGTTTTTGTCAATCCTTCCACGGATGGAAACGTGGACAGCAAAGGACTTATTGGGGCGAACATTTCTTTCAACGGGCTGAATGTTTTTTTGAAGTTCGGTGATAGTGCTTGTTCTGTTGAGCTTGAGTTTTGACAGACAAGAAAAATATTTAATGAATGATATTAGTATATTGTAAAAATTATTCCGGTTGCCGTACCGTTTGGCATGCTAATTTCGTTACAGAGGGCAAAGACCGGGTAACAAGCCAGTCGCCTTGGCAAAGAAGGAAGAAGGGATCATGAAAAAGACATAGACATTGTCAACCATGCTCGTAGCCATTTTTGTCATGCTGCTGACCGCAACAATCGGTTTTGCTGAGTATACGGCGACCGGGGCATCTAACTTTCCATATTTCCATCTGGGATGCCTGATCATCACCTCCCTGAAGTGCAAATACCGAAACCTCTATACCGGTGAAGCTGTTGGAGCCTTCGCGCTTTACGCGATCCTGGTGGCCCTGTTCACATCGCCGGTCGTCGATGCGATCAAAACCATCGTGAGCTGATTGGGATTATTCGCGCCAGAAAAGAGGGGGTGACCCATGATGACGACCAATAAAGCCCGCGAGCAAGCAAATTTCTATGCGACGATCCTGGAAAGAACGGGCGTGTCTTTGTTGGGAAACTGGTGCAGCAGCGCGACGGCTTCACGCTTCATGCGATGATGCCCCTGCCCGTCTGCGATACGACTGGGCCTATAACCGCGGGGATGAAATCCTTGAGGATGGAAGCTTATGGAAGGATTTCGGGCAAGTCAAGCGGATTGTTTTGCCTGCCAGCCATTTCGAGCCGCCTAAATTCCAAATGGACATGCGCGGCTTAATGTATTATGGACCCGTGGAGTGATTTTTCAGGAGGAACCAGCCATGTCAGATCTCAGCCCTGCCGTCCCGTCGGACTTCATTCGGGACATCATCGATGAACATTTGAAAAGTAATAGGTTCGGAAACCGTGTGGCCACGCGGTTTCCTCCGGAACCGAATGGATATCTTCATATCGGACACGCCAAGTCCGTCTGCCTGAATTTCGGCATTGCCGCCCAGTATGGCGGGACATGCAATCTGCGCATGGACGATACGGATCCCAGCGGTGAAAGCCAGGAATATGTGGATTCGATCATTGACAACATAAAATGGCTGGGCTTCGATTGGGGAGACCGCCTGTTTTACGCCTCCGATTATTATGAGCGGCTCTATCAGTGTGCCGTCCAAATGATCCGCGAGGGCAAGGCCTTTGTCTGTGATCTGAGCGCCGACGAGATACGTGATTACCGCGGAACGCTGACCGAGCCCGGAAGGGAAAGCCCCTATCGCAACCGGTCCATCGCGGAGAATCTGGACCTGTTTGAACGCATGCGTGCCGGTGAGTTCGAGGATGGGGCACGTGTGCTGCGGGCCAAAATTGATATGGCCTCTCCCAACATCACCCTGCGCGATCCGATTATGTACCGGATCAAGAAGGAAAGCCACTACCGTACCGGAGACACATGGTGCATATACCCCATGTACGATTTCGCCCATTGCATCTCGGATTCCATTGAGCGCATCACCCATTCCATCTGCACCCTGGAGTTTGAAAACAACCGTCCCCTCTATGACTGGTTCCTGAATGAACTGCGGCTTGAGGACCATCCCCAACAGATCGAGTTTGCACGCCTCAATCTGACCTATACGGTCATGAGCAAGCGGCGACTCATTGAACTTGTGGAAGGAAAATATGTCCGGGGATGGGATGACCCGCGGATGCCCACACTCGCGGGGATGCGAAGAAGAGGCTATACGCCCGAGGCGATCCGCAATTTCTGTGAGCGGATTGGCGTTGCCAAGAACGACAGTGTGATTGACATCGCCCTGTTGGAACATTGCCTGCGTGATGACCTCAACGAAAAGGCTCCGCGCATCATGGCCGTCCTCAACCCACTGAAGGTCGTGCTTGACAACTACCCGGAAGGTCAGGTGGAGGAGTTCGACTGCCCCTACCACCCGCAAAAGCCGGAGTTGGGTTCCCGAAAGGTGCCATTTTCGAGGATTCTTTATATCGAACGGGACGATTTCATGGAGATTCCGCCGAAAAAGTTTTTCCGGTTATCGCCGGGCCGTGAGGTCAGGTTGCGATATGGGTATTTCATCAAGTGCACCCATGCGGTCAAGGATCCTGCTACAGGAGAGACGGTCGAGATCCACTGCACGTTTGATCCGGAGACGCGCAGCGGTTTTGCGCCTGACGGGCGCAAGGTTGACGCGACCATACACTGGGTGTCAGCCGCCCATTGCCTGCCGGCAGAGGTGCGGCTCTATGACCGGCTTTTCAATGTTCCCAATCCCATGGAGGACGGGGACGATTACATCAGGCACCTCAATCCGGATTCGCTGAAGATCCTGCAATCGGGCCGTGTCGAGCCCAGTGTGCGCGGTGTGGCGCCGGAGAGCCGATTCCAGTTTGAGCGGGTCGGGTATTTCTGCGTGGATCCCGTTGAATCATCGGGGGACGCCCTGGTGTTCAACCGGACAGCCACCCTGAGGGACTCGTGGGTCAAGAGCGCAGGCAAAGAAAAAAGATAAACCCTGGATGCGTCCGGATTGCCGGCCGCATCCGTGCCACCGTTTTTTCTGACTATTGCACCTCAGACAGGGCTAGGTCCTGATAGGCATGGGTGAGCTGCGTGCAGAATCTGTCCCATTGCCTGGAGATATCGATGGTCTTTTCGTTCAGGGTGAAAAGGTCAGGGTACGCGGTAAAGCGCTGCGCGTCCTCGACCAGCGGTCCGACGACCTTGGGGTTAGCCCCCTTGAGTATGCTCTGGACCAATTCGGCGGGCGAATACCACGAAGAGGCCCGCTGAATGTCCCTGAATATCTGCGTCAGCAGCACATTGCGCGGTCCCTCCCAGAGCTCGTTAACGGCCGAATCGCGGTAGAGGCGCGGCAGACTTGAAAAGTCTTCCACGACGCCATGGCCGCCGAAAATGGACATCGCCTGCCTCAGAATGTCCGTGGAGTCCCATGCTGCCGTTATTTTCTGCAGCATGATCAATTCGCGAATGTTGAAGCGCTTGCGTTTCAAGTCATCCGGTTCGTCGGTAACGAGTCCGCCCCTGAGGCCACCGGGTATCGACAAAAAATCGCGGTAGAGCCTAAACGCGCCGGCGGTAGTTCTTTTGGCAGTATGGGCCATATCCGCGAGTTGGCCCGCAACCATTGGAAATTGCCCTATGGTCAATCCAAAGGCCTGCCGGAATTCAGCATATTTTGCGGCCTCCCTCACAGCGCGGGTCATGAACGCTGCCGCAGACAATCCAACGGTCAAGCGCGAATACGTAAGGACAATCCCCACTACATTGGCCAGACCCTTCTCCAGCGGTCCGACCGGATAGGCGATTGCGCCTTTGAAGGTCAGCTCGCCGGTTGTCAGTTCGCTGGTTCCGATTTTCCACTTGATTCTGTCTATGGTATAGCCGTTTCTCACTTCCCGTTCCTTATCTGCTGGCATCCAGGAGGGCATGACGAATAGGCCTACCTTCTCCGAGCCCCTGGGCTTGGCGGTCACCGCGCAATAATCCGCGTGCGTTGCAGAACAGAAGAATTTGGTTCCATAGAGCCGCCAATCATCACCGTCCCGGACGGCTTCCACAAGGTTTGCCGGAACGTCGGATCCGCCCTGAATCTCTGATAAATACTGGGCGCCGATCGCAAAATCGCAGTCGATTCCCTCCTTGCAGTGCCGAAGGATCCGCATGGTTTCCGGGGTATCAGCAAACTTCTCCAGGATCATGACCAGGCCTTCCGTGCAGGTTATCGGGCAGGAAACGCAGGCCTCTCCGTTTTGATAGATGATGAACATTTTAATCAGTTTGACCCAGGGCGAGGTTTTGTCTGAGAAGAGGGCTTCCGAAAAAACCTCCTTTTCCAGAATTTCGGTCTCCCTGGGGCGCACGATCCGGTCAATGCGATTGTGGTGGCCATCATAGTGCATCATGAAAGGTCGATTTTCGGGCAGGGCGATACGTTCCACGAGGTCTCTCCAGCGGAAGGAAGCCTTTTTTGAGACGGCACGGGCCGCCGCGTCAATATCTCCTGCCTCGGCCCCCGTATAGGTCTTTACAACCCGCTGAATGAAAGGATCATCCGCGTAATAGTCCACGCTGCGGCGCCAGGCCAAGTACGCATCGAAATCGTAGGTGTTGTTTGGATTCGGCAACGACATGACAACCTCCTGTGTGATCAAGCTGTTCGGTCTAACGGCGCATCATACTCCCATTGTTCGGGAATGAAAAGTGTACAAAATTGCTTGATTAGAATGGCATTCTGCAATACGGATTTGGCAGGAGGGAAGGCATCATGCGACCTGACCAAGGCCATGCGTCCCGGCGTATCGGCTATGCCTGTTCATACGTGCCCGTGGAGATCATCACGGCCGCGGGAATGCTGCCCTACCGCATTGTGCCAAAACCGGCACCGGCCGAAGCCGACGCCTGGATCCATCCACAAACCTGCTTCTTTGTAAAAAGCCTTTTGGCCGCGGCGCTTCGGGGTGAATGGTCGCAACTCAGCGGTCTTGTTCTGACGAATTCCTGTGACGCCATGAGCAGGCTGGCCGACCTGATCCGGGAATACGCGGGAGATCTGCCGGTGATCTTCCTGGACGTTCCCAAGAAAAGAGACGCCGATTCCATCGCGGATTTTTCCTCCCGTTTGCGAAACCTTGCCAGCCACCTGCATGAACAATATGTCGATGCCTCCGGCGCACTGTCCGCGGATCGCTTAAACGAGGCGATCCGCCGGTGGAACCATGTCCGTCGGCTCATGGCGGAGGTCTTCGCGCTGCAGCTGCCGGGCAATCCGGAAGCAAAAGCATCCGATATTTTCAGGCTAAGCCAGGAAGGGGTCCAAAGCGATCCTCTCCAGTTTGTTGACGCCGTCAAAAGATTCCTCAAGAGGGCGGGAAGCGGCAAATCTCAAGGGCACGGCCCCCGCGTTGTTGTAACGGGCAATGCCATCTGGGATGTTGCGTGGATCGAAAGCATTGAGAACGCTGGCGCGAGGGTCGCTGTCATGCATACCTGCGTGGGAGATCGGAATTATGCGGCTCCTGTTGCGGAAGACACCTCAGACCCGCTCGGGGCATTGGCGGCGCGCTACCTCCTGAAATCGCCCTGTGCAAGGATGATGGGTATCCGGGAGCGCATACAGCATCTCAGGGATCATGTCACAACGTATAAGGCAGACGGGGTCATATGCGTTGCGCCCAAGTACTGTGACTTTCAGCTGTACGAGATACCGCTGCTCTCGGAAAGTGCCGGTGTGCCTTTTCTTGCCTTTGAAAATGACTACCGGCCTGACAATGAGCAAATGAACGCGAGGCTGGAAGCGTTTTTGGAGATGCTGGTATTGGGAGGGGACCATGCTCAAGAGCGTGCTTGAGTTCGTGGAAAAGCAGACAGCGGCCAGCCTGCAGCAGAAAAAAAGCTTCCGGGCCGCCTGGTACAATGAGTGGTTCAGGCTTTTTCTGAGCGCGTATGAACCGGGGGCAAAGGTTGTCTATACCTCACTGTACGCCTTTCCCATGGAGATTCTGGCTGCCTGTGATGTCATCCCTTTTGACTTTGAAGTTGCGGGGAGTATCATCTCGTCGACGGATTGGGGCGTGCCGACCATGGCAGAAGCCGAGAGCCGCGGCTATTCCACGGATCTGTGCTCCTTTCATCGGACCGACCTCGGGGCCTTATGCAGGAATGATTTTCCTGTTCCGGATCTCCTGCTTACGACATCATATTACTGCGATGGCAAAGCCAAGACCAACGATATCGTCGCGCATCTCACCGGCAAGGAATCCCTGCTGCTTTACGCACCCAGGGAAACGAACGCCGACTCAATTCACTACGTTGCAGAACAGTTCAGGCAGATAGCCGGCAGGGTTGCCGAAGTCGCCGGTCACCCATTTGATGAAGACCGCCTCAAGGATGCAGTCAGGCATTCCAACCGTTCCCGGAAAAGCCATCTCAAGCTCCTTGACGCGCTCAAGAACCGCCCCTCCCCCTGGAACGGGTCGGAATCTCATTGCATACGCCATCAACGGAAATCTCTTTAACGGGAGGCCGACCAAAGAGAGACTGGATAATATCCTGCTTGATAAGCTGAATGCACGTATCACCGCGGGCAAACTGAGGCCTGAACGGCACCGGGTGTACTGGTTTGCCTGGTTCCCCGTCTATCCATCCAACCTTTTTGAAACCCTGAGGGACAATCAAATCGGTGTCGCCATTTGTGAAAACTTCCGGGTTTACTGGGATGAGATTGACGAGGATCATCCCTTCGAAGGGCTTGCCCTGAAGTGCCTCGCCAACCCATACATCGGCCCGACTTCCAGGAGGCTCACCGCGTTTGATGCCATCCGGGACACCTTCGGCATCGACAGTGCCATCCTTTTTGCGACACCTGCCTGCCGCCATTCAAAAAGTGCATACCGGCTGATCCAGAATTTCCTGGCCGACAGGGGTATCCCCTTTCTGCTGTTGGACATGGATATATCGGATCCCTGCGGATATTCGCCTGAGCAGGTTAAAACCAGGATAGAAGCATTCTCAGAGATGCTGGATGGCAACCATGACTGATAGACCAAAGCGGTTCAATCAAGACATCGTGAGCGCCTAGCACTGCTTTTCTCTCGTTTTTTCCGCAAGCCGTCTGTTCCGCCTGGTGATCGCTTCCTGATGTCTTCTTTTCTCATCATCCGTTTCCAAAATTATGGGGGGCAAATGCATGGGCCGGCCGTTTGGGTCAAGGGCCACATAGGTCAGATAAGCCGTAGAGGTATGGCGCTTTTCGCCGGTTATGAGGTTTTCTGAAACGACGCGAACCCCTATTTCCATGGATGTTTTTCCCACATAATTTATGCTGGCCCATAATGTTACAAAGTCTCCCACGAATACGGGGTGATAAAAATCCAGTCGGTCGACGGAAGCCGTCACCACATTGGATCTTGCGTGACGCAGGGCAACGACTCCCGCTGCCGTGTCTATCAGCTTCATGATGACGCCACCATGCACATTCCCAGCAGGATTGGCATCCTGGGGGTTCATCTGCTCCGCCATGATGACGGTGCTTTCACTCACTTTCTTCCCTTGCATGCTTTCACCTCGGTCTTTGAAGGGTAACTCATTGTTGCATCCCGCATTCTTCCATTGCCTAGGATGAACGCCTCAGACAGGTATGGCGCATAGCGGTACACCACAATCCCCCGGATGCCGCCGTGAATGTATTATGGTACTCGACCATGAAACGTTTCCGTAGTCGGCGATTTATTCGGCTACGTGTTGATCACTGGATCTCTCGGATCGTATCGTTACGGGTATCCGCGACATAGAGGCTGGTCCCGTCCGTGGTGATACCATAGGGGTTGTAAAAAAGTGCTGCGGAACCGGTCCCATCGGTGGAGCCCGTCTCGCCTACTGTCCCCGCTAACGTGGTTACCACTCCTGAGGAGACAACAACTTGGCGGATCGTATTGTTCAGGGTATCTGTCACGTAAAGGTTGGTCCCGTCCGTGGTGATGCCCTCAGGGGAGTAGAAACGCGCTGCGGAACCGGTCCCGTCGGCGGAGCCGGCATTTCCAGCTAACCCTGCCAACGTGGTGACCGCGCCCGTGGATATGTTAATCTTCCGGATCGTATTGTTCAGGGTATCTGTCACGTAAAGGTTGGTCCCGTCCGTGGTGATGCCCTCAGGGGAGTTGAAGCGCGCCGTGGAACCGGTCCCATCAGAAGAACCGAGGTTCCCAGCCAGTCCGGCCAATGTGGTGACCGCTCCGGTGGAGATAACAATCTGCCGGATGGTGTTGTTGCTGGTATCCGCAATATAAAGGTTGGTCTTGTCCATGGTTATGCCCTGAGGGGAGTTGAAGCGCGCTGCGGAACCGGTCCCATCGGTGGAACCAGAGGCATATGCGGTTCCTGCCAGTGTGGTGACCGCTCCCGTATAGATGACAATCTGCCGGATGGTGTTGGTGCCAGTATCCGTATCATAAAGGTTGGTCCCGTCCGTGGTGATGCCCTTCGGGGAGCTAAAACGGGCCGCTGTACCGATCCCGTTGGTCCAGCCGGCATTTTCAGCTAATCCTGCTAGCGTGGTTACCACTCCGGTGGAGATGATTAGCTGGCGGATCGTACTATTATCGGTATCCGCGACATAGAGGCTGGTCCCGTCCGTGGTGACACCGCCGGGGGAGTTGAAGAGCGCCGCTGTGCCGGTTCCATCTGTGTAGCCGGTCGCACCAGCAGTCCCTGCCAGAGTCGAAACCGCTCCGGTAAGATTCAGTAAAATACCTTGTATGGCGCCGCCCATCTGGGTTTTCACTGCGCCCCCGGCGGTGAAGTTATTTTCTGTGGAATCCGCATTGTCAATGGTGACCGATATGCTGGACGGATTAAACGTGTATCCTGTCATGCTCGGTGTTACCGTGTATAAACCATTTGCATTCACCCTGAATAAATAGTGCCCATTGACATCAGTCGTGGTAGTTTGGGTGTTAGTGGAAGTGACAGAGCTTGCGCCACTTAAGGTCATGGTGACACCCTGCATGGCACTGCCGCTCAAGGTGACGTTTCCGGAGATTTTGTAAGTTTTTCCACATGCCATTATGAAAATGGTCAATACGACCGCCATCAATAGAGATGCCGTGGTTCCTCGCCTCTTCATGATTTCGAACTCCTCCATTAAGATCTGCTGGTGTGATTGCATTGCTTCCTGCCTCGGGTTCGCGCTTTTTGGGACTTTTATAGGGCTTTTCCGTTATTTCGGCAAGCCTCAAAGTGCGGTTCTGCCGTCTACGTGCACGCATCGGATTATGATTTTATGAGAAATTCGCAATGAAAGAATGCATGGCCAGTTAATGGGGGCTTCCTTTAGGCTGATCTAAGGAGACTTTTCACATTTCATTCAATAGATTTTAATCTTTCATTTAAGAAATCTTTCTTTTCAGCGTCCCGTTCCTGTGTGCCTCAGGGGATATGATGTATAAATCCACGTGATATCAATCAGTTATAGAAAATAATCCCGTGCCATGACGGCCTGGCACGGTTCTTTCACTATCGTAAGTCAAACACAAAAAGAAGGAGGATACAGATCATGAAAAAGACACTATCCACCATCGTCGTTGCAGCCGCGGTTGTTCTTCTGACCGCCACCTTCAGCTTCGCCGAACTGACCGCGACCGGGGCCGGCAACTTCCCCTACTTCCAGCTGGGCTGCCTGATTGTCGGCGGGTTGATCATCGTATCCCTGAAACAGAAATATGAAGCCCTCTACGCCCGGGAAGCCGTCGGTGCTTTCGCCCTTTACGCGGCCCTGGTCGCCCTGTTCACCATGCCAGTGATCGAGATGGTGAAGAACCTGGTGAGCTAGCGGGAGGGATCTTCGACCGCAGAGACCGAGAAAGGAGGAAGGGGCCATGCTGCTGACACCGAACATGAAACGCTACAACCTGACGACCTATTCCGGCATCCTGATGCTGAGTGCCTGGGGCTTTGCCATCGTGATCGCCTCCTTCGTCTTCCTCTATGTTGGCCACCTGCTCGACGGACTGCTGGGCACATCCCCCAACTTCATGTTCGGCCTGTTCATCCTGGCCCTTTTCACCAGCGTGGCCAGGCTGTACCAGGAAGCGTGGCACCGGAAAGAAGAAGTTTAGCCCAGTACTGGACATAACCGATTGGTGATCTGTAGCCCTCTGCAAGCCCCCTGATACCGTGGTGGAGTCAGGGGGCTTCCTTTTTGCCAATGATATGTGAAAGATCAGCTATGGGCGTTCCATGCCCCCTCTCGGCAGCGCAAGGTCATCGACGTGCAGTCGGTGTTGGCGCTGGCTTAAGCATCATTCGAACCATCCAATCACGAAGGGAAGGCTCCCGAATAGAACTTGGTTGCCCGGAGCCTCTCTGGTAGCCGCAGGGAAAATTTACCTACCGCTCCTCTCTTGTAGTCGGAAGCATTCTTATTGTTGCTGCTTCTGATATGAAAAAAGTGCCCGATGCTCGTTCGAGCTGGATGTCTGCCGCCCTGACAGGACCGGGAAGCTGGAAAAACTGCAAAGGGAATGTAAGGAAACAGAAAAGGTTACCTCAAGCCGAAGAGGCGTGCGCCCCTAAAAGAAGGGGCAGGTTCCCGTGGGTTCAGGGCGGTTTCTGCCACGCCGGCATAGAAGTTTTAGGGGATAAGGATGGCCCTGAAGAGTAGCAGGAACTTCTGCACGTGGCTTTCTTTATGGGATTGAGGATGTTCTATCTATTTGAAATTGTGCAGTAGGCACCCTGAAATCCTGTCCGTTGCGCCGTTTGCATCAATGCACTGTACCAAGTTGGAGCATGTCTTTTTGGCCATTTTAGATTGATCATTTGATGATACCCGTAACCCTTTGAGAATGACCTTATCCTGGGCCACCGAACAGTGCGACTCTTCAATGATCAATTTTTTGGTCGGATTCATCGTAAGCTCCTCAGGTCTGTATGGTATTGGGCCGGCTGAACTTTTAGGAACAACAACAACGCCCATCCCCCACATCGATATGAGGGATGGACATTGTTGGCAGGACGAGAAGGTTTCCTTCCCGTTCAGATGGGTGAGCCCATCGCGATTCTGGACATGCAACAGCTCATGCTTGTCGCTGTCACCATCGGATGACTCAAAACGGGTGCTTCTCACAGTTGCATGCTCACCCTGTTCATGAGATAATGCAATACTAAAAATTCGCCTATATTTTACCTATTGGAATTAAGTATGGGTGTCCAGGGGAGGCGCTGGTGATATTGGGGCTTTTTTAATCGTGATATCAAATGGATGGGAAAGGGCAGCTTGCAATGGCAGGAAGGGAGTTTGTTGTTGGTGCACCTATGGTGCGCCGGCATTTAATGGTTGGATTTCAACGGCGGTCGTTCACTTGGAATCCCGCCGCTTTCGACAACTGCGGCGCATTAAATGGACGAGGCATCGTACAGATGAAGTTCGTCTAAAATATGTACTATTTCGCATATTAGTTACTTCATGACATCAAATCCGACCACCATCATGAGGCCCGACGCGGCGAGGAAGATCAGTTGGGCGCTGACGCGCTTGTATTGATACCCGACCGCCGGAATGACGCCGAGCCCCACGCCATCGTGAT
>Ga0326727_10001714_pt1 | contig 79000 bp, 78 predicted proteins | sample MB2enrmetagenome_FD_207643 | JGI IMG/M metagenome (GOLD analysis project Ga0326727, IMG submission 207643) | Lab enriched peat soil microbial communities from McLean, Ithaca, NY, United States - MB29MY | ecosystem: Environmental > Terrestrial > Soil > Wetlands > Peat | place: USA: New York... | reverse complement strand
ACGATGACGATGATCACGTAGATCAGCATATTGTTCCGGCGTTCCTGTGCAAGGTTGACCACCTCGAAGGTATCATTTGCTGCTGCACGGAGCACCTCACTGATATCCCCGCCGGCCTTGCTTGCCTTTGCAATCAGATCAACGCTCCTGTCGGCAAGCGGTGTGCCCAGCCTCTTCCCGAACCGGTACATGCCCTCCACGAAACCGACACCCCACGACATTTCGTTGTCCAGTTTCCGGATATGGGGGGTCAGGGCACCATATTCTGCCCCGGCAACAAGGTGAACTGCATTGGGGAGAGTCATACCGGAATCGTTCATACCGGCCAAGTCGCGGAAGAAGTTGGGGAGTGCATTCTCGAGATTTTTTATCCGCGACTGTTCCCTGAAATCAAGAACTGCAACAGGAATTATAGAGATAAGGATCGCGAGGATCGCAAAATCATCGATAACCGTCGACGTGAAGAGCACGGAGATACCATATATCTTCACCATTGAGACAAACCCGCCGATAAAGACGATCAGCGAAAGCGGAATGCAGACAATAAGGATGTTTTCGGGTTTTTCCACCAGTACCGCGATCGGGTGCTTGAAGAACCGTCCTATTCCTTCCCGGCTCTGCCGTTCAGCCGCCAGTTTCCCGGTGATCTCGTTCAATTCCTTCTCCACCGAATCCATCTCGCTGCGGGTGAGCGGCAGAGGGGGTTGGGAGCGAGGATCCTTCTCTTTTCCGATAATGCCCTTTAATCTGTCGTTAAATGCCATATCAGGTCTCCGGGGTCATGGAACTGATCATGATAATAAAAAGCATTGTGCCGAAGGGGATCATCAGGTAGATGACGACATAGAGAAATATCGGCTTTGAATCTCCGCCAATGACGGACATGATCGACTGGAGAATGATCAAAAAAAGCGTGCCGGCTACCATTGCCGTCACGTACGATTCTGAAATCAGCGCAAGCGTATCCAGAAACAGTTTCTGAGTCTGGCGGTTCTCCAGAGCGTACTGGTTCGCCTTGGTACGGAAATAGTCCGTGAGGTTACCACCACTGGAAATACTGGCCATCGCACCTTGTAAAAATTCTTTCATCCGTCGGGAGGGGGTGCTCGCAGAGACGATCCTGAGTGCATCGATCAGATCCCGCCCGAAGATGTCGATCTCCCGTGCGATATACCGTGCTTCTACTGAACTCTCACCGTAGATCGGACTGTCACCCAGCAGGCGGAAGATCTCCGCCGGGGTAATACCGGCGGTGGACATGGATGTAATATAGTTGATCGCATAGGGAAGGGTCGCATCAATATTCCGGCGCCGGTTTCCCGCGACAACAGAGGGATATACGATGAAGATTGCATACGTTATCCCGCCGAACACCAGAAGCGAGAAGATGACTGCAAAAAAGGTCCCCAGCACAAGACCATACTGGGATAAAAAGAGAATCGTTGCCGGGACCTCGCCTTTGTATTTTATGAGGGTGGGAAGTTTCAAAAACCAGGTGACCAATCCCAGTCCGACCGCAGAAACCAGCCCCACGATGATGGAGCTTATCACCGCAGTGGAGAGATACACCTCAAACGGAGTTTTAAGCCGGGCAGAGATGATGTCGTTCCGGAGCTGGGAGTACTGCTCCCGCTGCGCCTTCATCCGCATGCCCAGAAGGTTGAAACAGAATCGTTCAAAGCTATTCATACAGGTCCTTCCTTACACGCTCTATGACCACTTCAGGTTCCCGGTAGTACGAGATGAGGATCTTGGCGACATCCTTGTAATGCCGGATCTTTTTGATACGCATCCATTCCAGCACCTCCTGCCGCCGTTTGAGTTCTTCCCGCATACGGTTCTCGTTCCAGCCCCGGGCTTCCATGATATCTTCAAGGATGTAGGACTTCCCCGAGTAGGTGATCTCATCGGTTGCCGACCTCCACCTGAAAACTTCATTTGTGATCAGTTCGTTGGTCCGCGGGTCGATATCGAGGATCTCGACAATCTGTTTGTTCCGCCGGATCCGTTTTCCACCCATCCGGGCCTGTACCTGGATACAGACGATATCAAGTGCCGAGAGCATGTTCCGCGGTACATCCATAGGTGGGTTCTCGATACGGTGGACGACACTCGATACCGAGTCCGCGTGGATCGTGGAGTACGTGACATGGCCGGTGCTCATCGCCTGGAAAAGCGTCTGGCATTCCTTGCCACGAACTTCCCCGACAATGATATACTCAGGCCGCTGCCGCATGGCGGCACGCAGGAGTTCGTACATGTTGATCTCTCCGCGTCCTGCAGTATCGAACGAGTCCCGCGTTACACTGGGGATCCAGTTGGGGTGGGGGAGCTTCACTTCACGGGTATCTTCAAGACTGACGATCTTTGCCATCGGTGGGATAAAAAGCGAGATCGCGTTGAGCGACGTGGTCTTACCGGATGCCGTTCCCCCGGCGAAGATCGCGGATTTGCCATTCTCGACGGCAAGCCAGATATAGGCGACCGAGAGCGGGGCAAATGTGTGCCACTCGATGAGATCGGTCGGGGTGATCGGCTCATCCTTGAACTTACGGATGGTGAAGGTGGACCCGTGGGCGGTAACTTCCTGCCCGAGCGTCATCTGGATACGGGAACCATCGCCCATGGTGGCATCGAGAATCGGTTCAGCAATGGAGATGTACTTGCCGGCACGCTGGGCGAGTTTGGTGACAAACGAGTCGAGCTCTTCGGCATTGTGGTACATCAGCGTTGTCTTCATCGATTCATAACTCGCATGGAAGGCAAAGAGAGGAGTGTTGACCCCATCGCAGGAGATATCCTCGATGTACTTGTCATGCATGATCGCATCGATCAGGCCGTCCCCCAGGAAATCCTTGTGCATATTATAGAGGAGCTTCTCGCGCTGGACCGGGTTGAGTTTGATCCCATAATCGGCAAGGATATCATCGATAGAATGCCGTAGCTGGTTTCGGGCCTCCTCTTTTGAGATATCCTTGGTGTTGATATCGAGCGTCTCAAAGAGGCGCTCTTTTAATTCCTTTAGCAGGTCTTTTTCAGGTTCTGAAAGGATGGGTTCGATAACCTGGTAGGTATATTCATGGGTGGAATGGTCGTAGATGACCCGGACATAGGCATAAGGTTCATTGACCGGGTACATCTCCATCACTTCGATACCGGGTTTTGACTCAAAGGAGAGATCTACTAAAGGTCCATGCACTTTGGGATCATAGTCCACGTTCTCAGACCGTATAGCACTGAAAAGAGCGGCAAACCGGGATTTCTTCGCCGTACCCCGGTCTGTTCTGTCCTTGTCAATGGTCAATTCGGATTCGAGATCCTTGAATCCGGCGGTCGAAAATTCCCGTTTCCAGATCTCGGCAAGTTCCGGGGGAAGGGTCCCGGTGCTCTCGAAAGCATTCACCCTGCCATGAAGGTTGATCTCATCGATCTGGAAGGTCGCACCTTTGGGGAGGATCAGGCCGGAAAAGTCGGAAATCTGGTCTGCGGAGATGATCCGCTCATCCGCGTCGCTCACGGGAGATTCCTCAGCCTGTGCTGATTGGGTCCCGGCTTTTGCAGCCTTTTTTTTCCTGAAAAACTGGGAGGCACGGTGATCGCGGGGATCCTCTTCGATAATTTCAACCGTTTGTTCCTTTGGGGGTTCGGTTGCCGGGGGAGCGGGGGGTTCTTCCGGGGAGGAGGGGGGGAGGGGAGTGGTTGCCGGTTGTCCCATGATCTTTCCCAAAACTGCTCGTACCTCATCGCCACTCAGCACGGGAGATTCCGGGACCAGCTTTGCCGGGGGAATATCTTCAAGCAGGTCATCAAAATCGTCTGATTTTTCCTGCTGAAGAGGAGATTCTTCGGGAGGTGCTGCATCCGGGGCGGGGGCAGGTTCCGGCTCAGCTCCGAAAGGAGTTTCATTGTTATTCGCGCCGAGTTTTTTTATGAGCTCGGAGAAATCACCGGCGCTACCTGAATCAGATGCCTCCTGTCCGGGCTTCTTTTCAGGAGGCGGTGCCGCGACAGGTCCGGCCGATTCGTTTTCCGGCGCCTGTATACCCCGGATTTTTTTAAGAAGGGTGCTTACATCGTCATGAGCCTCATCATCATGTGATTTCAATCTGAACGTCCCCCTGTCTGATATTTACCGTTCTCGGTATTTTTATAAAAGATTCTTCTTATCCCGGACTATATGTATTCTCTGACACAATGCAGGAAAAACCTTCCCAAAGAGAAATCACCGGGCCGGTCAGGTTTCACGTCCCACTTCGTTCTGGATACTCTTGAGCAGGACCCGCATGAGACCAAGCTGGGCATCTGCACGGGTGATGATACAGAGGAAGAGATCCCCACAGGGAACAATAATAAATTTGTTCTCGGCTGTTTCGAGGATCAGCTGGGCTGGTTGCCCGAGGTTCATGTCCTGTGCTATCCTGGTGCCTGCCCGGAGAAAATCCTCGGCCCGTGCGGCCACATGCTCAAAATCCGCTTCTCCTAACGAAAGGACCGGGAAGCCTTCATAGAATGCAGAAACGGCAACCACCCCCGGCTGGCTCATAATCTTGTTAAGAGTGGATTCATCCATGATGCAGGACGCAGGGCCGGATGCACCAGGGCTCTTTGGAAGGGGAGGGACTGCATCATGCACCGGCAAAGCATTTCCGACAAAGAGGTTGTCCTTCGTGCACATGTCCAGCGCCTCTGCATAATCTCCCTCATTGTAGGATCTCATGACAAAATTCTGCTGCTGCGGGCTCCTGTCACTCTCCGGAGTGGCCATGATACACCTGACGGCAGCGTCCCCCCGGTAAGCACCGTCTTTGTCCTCAAAGAATGCTGCAACCAGTTCGCCGTTGCGCATCAGGATAAAACCTTTCCCCCGGCCGGTGTCAATCTCGATAGCCCCCCTGAACGTCTTGAGGTACTGAAACATATCCTCTTTTTTGGGATCGAGAACGACACCTCCCTGTGTTCCTGCCGGAAGTTTCATAAAAATAGTCCTATAAATGATGAGTCTAGAGAGCTGCGACGATTCGTTCCTTGTTCTTCTTTAATTCATAACGAATCCTGCCGATATTTGCGGTTGTATCTGCAACCAGCGCAATCAGTTCGTCCGCTGACAGGGGGGCAAGAATAATAGGCCCTTTCTCCAGTTCAACAAGCATCTGGGAGAGCTCGCCTTTCCCCAAAGTATTACCCATCGCTTCAGAGGTCCCAAGGCCGGTTGAGGCCATGGCACCAAGCGCCTCGATATCCACTTTACCTGACACGGCACTTTCGATTACGAACCCATCTCTCCCTACAACAACTGCCGCAGATACCCCTTCAACTCTCAGAAACTCCTCTAACAACGGCTTGAGCATTATCCCACCATTTAATATTTGTGACTTTCTTGTTTTTTTTCTATTAAAATGTTGGGGTAATTTTCCCGGGAAATATGCGGATATAATCTTCAAAAACAAAAAAACAAACCCATAAGAGCCCCGGCCTGACATATAAGAGAAATTATCCCCCCTGAAAACGGCTGAGACGAGAGTATAATGATATTTATCCTTCCCGTAAAGAGGGTGAATAAGGACTTCCTTTTCTAAAAAAGAAACTATATACTGGAATGCGATCATTAGAGAGATCATGCAACTTCCCCGCGGGACTTTCCGCGAGATCCAGAAGAACCAGAAGACCGGAGACCTCCTCGCCGAGCTTGAGCGAAGCCGGTTCTCCGGGATCTGCAGCATTTCATGCCGGGATGGCATCAGCACTCTCGTGCTGAAATTAGGAAAATGTATTCTTGCAGAGTACAACACGTTCAAGGGGGATGCCGCACTCGAAAACCTCCTTGCTTCCCTAGAAGGTGAGATCGTTGACGCTGCACTCTCGACAATGGACGAGGCACAGATCCAGTTATCCCTGGAATTCAATAAATCCGAGAGGGTCGTAAGAGCCTCCCGTGGACCTCCGGCACCCCAGAAGGCGGTACATCCGCCACCCTCCCCCGATTCCCATGTACTGGCAAAAAAAACCAGCCAGACACAGGGAGAAAATCCGTCCCCCCCGAGCGTAGAAGTATCAAAGCTGGTGGCGCGTTCTCCGGAAAAGACACCCCGGACCCTCGCAGGCCCGAAAAATCCCGTCAGCGCACCCCCGCCATCACTTCGGGCAGAGAAAACATTGGTCCAAAAAGAACCGGAAGCCCCGATAAAAGATACCGGGAAGACAGATTTTGAAAGTGATCTGGACACACTGAATTCAATGAACCTTGATCAGGTGACCGATAAGATCAGGGACGAATGCAAAACGATGGTAAAACATCTTCGCCTTGACCACCTGATGGACAAGGACTAAAACCTTGGAGGTGCCGGGATGATATTCGTTCTCTTTGGTATCGGTAGTTCGATTCTGCTCCTTGGTGTGGCCATCGCCATCGTGCTCTGCATTGCAGCCTGGCTGGCCCTAAGAAAAATCTGGTCCGGGGCAAAGGGGTATCCGCATAAAATAGCTCTGGAACCATCCCGGACCCCCCTGAAGGTACAAAAGATCCCGGCAAACGCACCGGGCGATGCTGCCGATCAGGAGATGGTATCTACATCCGCTCCCCGCCCAAATGAGATCGACTGTCTCAAAGACAGTGCGGATCTCAACGAGAGTCTGGCGATGCTCGCGGGAAAATACTCTCTCGATGAGATCACTCTTGCCACCTCCGATGGCCTGTTGCTCGCATCGTCCCGGAAAACATCTTCCGCCGATGCCGTTGCACGATACACCGGAATGTATGCGGAAAATGTACAGCCCTGGCCACCGGGCGTTATGCTCTTTGGCCTGGAGCACAAAGGATCCTTTTTGGTGGGAATAGTAAAGAAAACAGGTCTGCTCGTCCAGGAACCCGATCAGGATATGGTACGAGAGACAAAAGATATTTTAAACTGGTGGATATAACACGAATATGAAACACATAAATAAAATATTCCACAATACGTATATTTGCACAGGATAATAATCAGGACGACAACAGGTGTTTGATGGTTAAAGTATACACAATTGCATCCGGAAAAGGAGGTACAGGTAAAACCACCGTTTCTGTCAATCTCGGAACGATGCTTGCCAAACTGGGGAAAGAAACCTACCTTATGGATGCCGATATCGGCATGGCAAACGTCGGCCTGATTCTGGGCTTGCAGGATGCGCCGGTAACCCTGCACGAAATTCTTGCCGGAAAAAACAATATCGAGGAGGGGATCTATCAGGGGCCGGCCGGGCTCAAGGTGATCCCAAGCGGTATCTCCCTCCAAGGGTTCCAGCAGGCAGACCCGGACAAGATTCGCGATGTCATGTCAGAAATTGTAAAAAAATGTGAATTCCTGCTGATCGATGCACCTGCCGGGATCAGCAAGGATGGCGTCGTCCCACTGGCCATTGCCGATGAGGTTATCCTTGTGGTTAACCCCGAACTGTCGTCCATTGTTGATGCACTCAAGACAAAGATTCTGACAGAAGTTGTCGGAGGGCATGTCCTTGGTTCCATTATCAACCGGGTTGACCAGGACAGAAGCGATGTCATCTCCCGTAAAATGGAAAAAGTACTCGGGGTGAAAGTCCTCGGAATTATCCCGGAGGATACCAACGTAAGAAGAGCCGCAGCTGCGCGCTCTCCCATTGTCGTTTCCTACCCGGATTCACCCGCATCAAAGGCGATCCACCGGATTGCATCAGACCTCATTGGTGTGGCGTATAAAGAGGAGAGCCCGGCTAAGGTGCCCAGGGAAGGCTTTATCGACCGGTTCTCAAAGGCACTCTTCAAAAAGAAATCTGAAAAGACATAATCAAATTTTTATAATTTTTTCATTCAGAACAGAGCAGAAAGGGAATGTATCAAACTTTTTCTGCCATCTTGATCTCGGTCAGCGTCTTCTCGCGAATCTGGATGGATACACCGATCATCTCGTTCTTGTCGTCTTTGACCGGCCGGGCCGTGAGCGCGACGAATCGTTTCTTGTTTGCAAGCGAGACAAGAACCGTGTTGAGCTCATAGCTGACTACAATCTTGTCCCGTAGGACATCGAGCGCCGGGTCGTTGATCCGTTCCCCGGTCTGCTTATTGACAAGAATCAGAACCTTCCTGAGAGGTTTTGCCAGCGCATCTTTTTCCAGAACATCAAGCAGCCTGCAGGAATAAGGGTTGAGAAAAATGATACGTCCCTTGGTGTCCGTGATGATCACTGCTTCGAGTGCAGCCATGATCTTCTTCATATCCCAGAGGGCGGCCTTGTCAAAATACCGTTTGCGCATGCTGTGGTTGTACAGGGCAATCTCTATATTTGATGCAATCTCGTTTGAGGTGAACGGCTTGAGGAGAAAACCGTACGGTTCTGCAGCCTTTGCCCGGTTGAGAATCGCATCGTCGCACTGGCCGGTCAGAAAGATCACCGGGATACGGAAGATGGAGTATATGTACTGTGCTGCGGTGATACCATCCAGCGCGCCGGCAAGGCTGATATCCATGAGAACAAGGTCCGGCAGGCATTCTGCGGCCTTCATGATGGCATCTTCGCCGGTCGTAACCTTGCCGGCAACGGCATATCCTTTCTTTTCAAGGATCACACTAATGAGGTTGGAGATGATCTCGTCATCTTCCACGATCAGGATCTGGACTGGCGAGGCCATGGCATTCACAGGGCGGGATTAGTTCAGTTTAACAATACGAGACAGGAGTATTTAAAGATAGATTTTCCTTTTCTATTAAAAACAAGGTCCGGTTCCTCCTAGCCGTCTCCAACATTTCCCCGGATAAGAAAAAGATTCGGAAATCAGTGTCTCCAGATTCAGAAAGATGGCTGCAAAAAATGCCGGGTAAAAAAGGGGCGGAAGATATCGGCGGGCCGCAAGGAAAGGTCGCCCCGGCTTATTCAGCCTTGTTGGTGACCGTAAAGACGCAGAACTCGTCTCCTTTCGAACGGCATTTGATCTCACGGCACTGCACTTTGATCCCAAACGATCCCTCAATGACCCCGGCGAGGAGACCGGCAGTACAGTAACAGACGTTCTTCCCGGTATTGCCGAACGCCTCGGATTCAACGGTATGTTCGAGCGTGATGGTCTTCTCCTTCTTGGCCTCGTTCCATTCGCTTTTGACAAGCCGGAACCAACCCATCTGGGAATAGAACGTGAATGCCATGTCGGAGAGTGTATTAGGCTGGGTGATGCCCATTTTCTTGTAGTGCTCGACATTCTCCTTGCCCATGTCCATGTAGGCCCGGTAGTTCACCCCGCCCGCCGGCAATTCGCCCATCGTCTTTTTGAGGGAGTTCATCATCGACGTGAAGACGAACCGTGGCATCATGACCACCGGGTCATCGATCAGTTTGATCGTCCCTTCTACCGGCCGGTGATCGATGAACTCGGTGATCGCAGAGTCTCCCTTGACTACGGACTGTGCCTTGAACTTCCAGCTCGGCTCGACCTGATCGGCAACAAATTCGCAGCAGTCGTCGCCGTTTGCGACGCACTTGCGTTCAAGGCAGTACCAGGTCTTCCCGGTGACTGCCATCAGCACACCTTCGATCCATCCCATGTGGACGCCGCAGACTGGCATCTTCCAATCCTTTAAGATCTCCGATTCGAAGGTGTGCTTTGTGCGCAGAATAATCCTTTTTTCGCTCTTTTCAATGAGTTCGAACGGTGCACCCCAACCCTGCTGATGCTGGAGCTTGAAGACTAAAAGAAGGAAATCAGCAGGGGAGAGTTCCATGCCAAATTTTTTTAAGAGATTGTGCAGGCCAAGGGAGCCCACACCAACCGACCTGAACAGCTTGCGCACCGCTTTTACTGCCAGTTTCTTGTTCAGGTGGCCCTCATACATTTCGTAGATAGCTTTTATCAGGTAATTGGGGTTGCTTGCCGTCTTCACCCCGAAAACCGAGTAGGAACCTGCCACTGTGTCAAGCTCGATATAGGGAGTGATGTCCTTCTCACCCTTGATCAACGCCTCGAAATCTTCTCGTCCAATCTTCATGAGCAATCAGTCTGCTATTATATAATTAAAGGGTTTCGTCTCGTCTCCGGCCAGGAGTTCCGACGGTAAAAGAGAAGATAAAACCACAGGATGTTATAAGTGCGATTTACAGATCCAGGATATGGGACGGGTGCGCTTCATCGAAGTTGATTGTAAAATGCGTCACGACCTGAGACCGGTCCTGGACAAGACAGATGTAATCCCCGTACATCACCCGGAAACTGACCTCCCCGTTACCCGTTGTAACATCGCTGCCCACAATCTTGCCATCTTTCCTGATGGAGACTCGCACGCCGTTCTGTGGGTTTTTTTCCCGGCGGACTGCCAGGGTGACCACACCGATGCCCTTGCTTTTTTTCCCAATCTCCGGTACAGAATAGGTAATATTTTTCCGGATATGCCCTTTTTCAAAGATCCGGCATCCCATGGCAAGGGCATCGATGATCTCCGGTTTCACATCGCAGAGAACATACTGCCTGCCCTCGCGGATGTGCACGACCGCATTGTCACCAAAAAGCGCACCCTCGGCATCAATATAGATTGCCCCTTCAGGTTCCCCGTTCAGGAAGGCAAGGTAGAAGTGGCGGTTTCCCTCTTTTGCCACGGCGAGGGCATTCACGTTCCGGGAGGCAGCAAACGTGAGCATGTCGACAAGGGAAAACGTGCCCAGGTACTTCGATCCCTTCAGGATATTGTCCAGAAGCTCCTGCAGATCCATGAAATAACCCTCGTTTGTACAATCCGGGGCAGAAAAGTGGGGCTTCCCTCCCGAATCGTTCTTAAATTACCCTCAATCATATATTCACAACCGGTGTATTATATATTTGCAAAGGTATCTTCACGTGGATAACCGGACCCCTGATCCCTCCCGGTCTATAACCGGAAGATCTCTCCGCCCCAATCTAGTACGCGCCTCCGGTATAAGGGTAATCGCCACGCATAAGTTGTAAGAGATGCAACGGTAAATCTGCTTATGATATTTTACCCGATGGTGATTTCGGCCGTTGCCGTTCTTGTTACCCTTATCTATGCATCGTACCTGGATATCAGGGACCGGCGTGTTCCATTCAGGACCTGGTACCCGATGCTCATTGTCGGGATCTCCGCGACCATTGTGCTCTTCTACCAGCAGACCGGAAATATCAGCCTGATCATCGGCTACCTCGCACTGATAGCCAGTTTCCTGTATGCTGACTACATCGACAACCACGAGCCAGGGACCCGGTTCCGGCTCCCGTACCTCGCGGTCGTCCTTGCCCTGCCAGCAGTTTCATGGTTCATTCTCCCGGCCCTCTCCACGGGAAAACTGGTCGAAATCCAGCTCTTCCCATGGTACGTGATGTTTGCCGGATTACTCGGGTATGTCACCTACCGTGAATACAAACGGCAGCCTGAACGAAGGCTCACGGTTAAACAGGCGAAAAAAGAGGCTATGCGGGAATCGAATGTCGAAGAGGTGCTGGGCCGCTGGTATTTCGTGCTTGTGGTCATCATCCTTGCGATTGCAGCCTTCTACATGATCGGCGGCGGGAGCTGGGGCGTCTCCGGCATCTACATCGCTCTTGCTGCGGTATTCTGCGGCGTCTTCTACATCTTCGGCCAGATGCGCCTCTTCGGCGGAGCAGATGCATGGGCGCTCATCTTTATCGCATTCTGCATCCCGACCTTCCCGATCACTCCGATCCTGAACACCCCACCGCTCGGGTTCCTCTCGTTCTCGGTGCTGATCAATGCACTGATCCTTAATCTTGTGGCACCGGTGGGCATCTTTTTCATCAATGTAGTAAAGAAGAACCGCGCCCCTCTCCAGTACATGTTCTTCGGCTTCCCCGTTGAAGGAGAGAAGATTCAGGAAGCATGGGGTTTTGTGATGGAGGACTTTGTCGAGAAAAACGGGAAGGTCGAGCGGAAATTTATCGGGTTCTGGGATTCCTTGCGCCGGATGCGCTCCGATGAAGGCAGGGTGTATACCAAGGATCTCCGGGAGCACCCCGACGAGTACGAGGAGGAACTGGGGCTTTATAAAAAAGCAGGAAAGGTCTGGATTTCCTATGCAGTCCCGTTCATCCTCCCGATTACGGCAGGGCTTATTACCGCCATCCTCCTTGGCGACTTCCTGCTCGCCATCATGACTTTCGTCACCGGAGGTGTGTAACATGCTCTCCCTCAAGTACCCTGAAGGGGGACTGATCCCGGTGATTGTCCAGGACCAAAAGACCCGGGATGTCCTCATGATGGCGTATGCAAACGAGGAGGCTGTCCACCTGACCGAAAGCACCGGCTTTGCCCATTACTACAGCCGGAGCCGCAAAAAACTCTGGAAAAAAGGTGAGGAGAGCGGGCATTTCCAGAAGGTCGTGCAGATCCTTGTGGACTGCGATGAAGACTGCCTCATCTACGAGGTCGAGCAGACCGGTGCTGCCTGCCATACCGGGTACCGCAGCTGCTTTTTCCGGACCATTGATGGGACAACCATTGGCAAGAAAGTCTTTGACCCGGAAAAAGTGTATGGAAAGACCGGGCACTAACAGACAGGTGCCGGACGTTTTCTAAAACAACCATCCTGTAAGGCAGGCCACCCTGAGAGAATGTATATGAATGAGGATCCCAGACAGGCAGAATCCGACCGGGTGAAAGTGCAGACCGCCCACCTCTCGGTCATTTCCAATACCGGCCTTGTGATCCTGAAATTCAGTGTGGGCTTTGCCATAGGCTCGGTGAGCATCATCTCCGAGGCTATCCATTCCTCCATGGACCTGCTTGCCGCGATCATCGCCTTTTTCTCGGTTAAAAAATCCGCTGAGCCTCCCGATGCCGGCCACTCGTTCGGGCACGGGAAATTCGAGGATGTTTCCGGTCTTGTTGAGGCCCTGCTCATCTTAGGTGCGGCGATTATCATTATTGCCGAAGCCCTGCTGCGGCTGCTCGAGGGAAAGGGTCAGGAGTTTTCACCTGGGCTGCTTGCCTTTGGTATCGCGGTGATGGGCATATCCGTTCTCGCCAACTGGTATGTGTCCTCGCGCCTTATGAAAGTGGCAAAGGAAACCGAGTCCATCGCCCTCGAAAGCGACGCCTGGCACCTGCGGACGGATATCTACACCTCGCTGGGGGTTTTTGCCGGGCTGATCCTCATCCATCTTACCGGTCTTACCATCCTGGATCCGCTCATTGCCATCGCAGTCGGCCTCGTGATCCTGCATGCCGCCGCCGACCTCCTGAAACGATCGTTTGCCGACATTATCGACCATTCCCTCCCCCCGCAGGATGAGGAGAGGATCAAGGCAATCATCTGTGCACATGCAGGCCAGTATGCCGGGTTCCACGGCTTCCGGTCACGGCGGTCCGGCCCGGATATCTTCATCGAGTTCCATCTCGTCGTGCCCGGTGAGATCTCGGTCACCCGGTCCCACGATCTCGCAGATCATCTCGAATCAGACCTTCTCGTGGAGTACCCCCGGGCAAAAGTAACGATCCATATCGAACCCTGCCCTGAAGGGTGCACTCAGTGCGAGTCGCTCTGCACCTGCGCAAACAAAGACAAACCTGAGTAAACTGCGATGGTCATGTACCATATCATGTTTTCAGGGTTGCAGACCGGCGGCTGTATCCGGAAGAAAACTGATGGATCGATGGCCCGCTGGTGATCTCCTGGATCCACCGGGCCGGTTCATCCGTGGCTTTTCAAGACTGCAAAATGTTTGGTCTGGTCCCGTGAGCAGGCCGGGGGATCGCCCTATTTGATCCATATCTGAGAGAACTGGTCATTCTCCTCCCCCCATGACAATAGAGAACTATGTTTAATATGCTTTACTCTATTTCTGTAATATTAGAATATATACTTGTATAGTTTATGTCGAAAAACTGTATATCAGCCCGGGATAATGACATGAACGAACACCATGAAAGCCCAACGGAGTTCATATCTCTTGGTGACAGCGTGCCTCGCGGTATTGCTTGTCGTATCGCTTCTCGTTGCTGGTTGTACCAGCAACGGATCAACAACTGCTGCTTCCTCAACGGCCGCGGTGACCCCGACCGGTTCAGCCGCTTCTACCTCGGCTGCACAAACTGAGACCCTGACCCTGACCGGTTCGACCACGGTGCTGCCCATTGCACAGGCCGTTGCCGATGCGTACATGCAGGCAAACCCCCAGGCAAACATCCAGGTCTCCGGTGGCGGATCCGGCGTTGGTATCCAGGCCATCATCAACCAGAAAGTGGATATCGGTATGAGTTCTGCTGATGTCTCCCCTGCCCAGCTGGCGCAGGACAGCAACATGAACATCATCACGATTGCCCACGACGGTATTGCGATCATTGTCAACCCCGCAAACTCGATCCCGTCGATCACCCTTGACCAGGTCAAGGCGATCTACAACGGGAGCATCACCTCGTGGTCTTCCGTACCTGGGGCGGGAGTGGCAAACTCCAACAACCAGATCGTACTCGTTGGTCGTGACAGTTCCTCCGGTACCCGTACCTACTTTGATCAGTTCGTGATGCAGAACACAAACGACTCCCTGTCCATGCACGAGGACAACTCGAACGGTGCGGTCCTCCAGGAAGTCGCCCAGACGCCCAATGCAATCGGTTACATTTCCATTGGTTACCTCGATAACACGGTGAAGGCACTCCCGATCCAGCTGGCGAACGGCACCCTGATCGCTCCGACTGTCGCCACGGTCAAGGACAAGACCTATCCCATCCACCGTGACCTCTATATGATCACCAACGGCCAGCCCACCGGCCTTGCCAATGATTACATCAATTTCCTCCTCAGCCCGGCCGGCCAGCAGATTGTTGTTGCTCAGGGATACGTCGCCCTGAACAGCTGACGGGGTATATCTTAAACCTTACTTTTTTACCCACAGGGAGGCGATATACCACGACCCATTCTGAAGAATCTGCAGGAACATCCCCGGGTAGCGCCGCGATGGTCTCCCGCTTAAAGGAGAGATTCGTCAGATCCGTATTCTTCCTCACAGCATTCTTCGCAGTTATCGTTGTTGCATTCATCCTGCTCTTCTTGCTCCGGGACGGTTATTCCATCTTCGAGACAGTGGGAGTACTCAATTTCCTCTTCGGGTCAACCTGGGCTCCGGCCCAGGTAGTGCCCAGTTACGGGATATCCGCTCTCATCATTGGCACGCTTCTTGTCACGCTCGGTGCCATGGTCTTTGCCGTCCCGCTTTCCATCGGCTGTGCGATCTATATTTCAGAGCTCGCCACTCCCCGGGTAAAAAGCATCCTTAAACCGGCCACTGAACTGCTTGCCGGTATCCCATCTGTCGTGTACGGGTTCTTCGGCATGATTGTCCTGAGCACCTTCATCCGAATCACGTTTAATATCCCCAGCGGACAGACCTGGCTTGCCGGGTCGATCCTCCTTGGGATCATGGCACTCCCCACGATCATCAGCGTTTCCGAAGATGCGATCAGCTCGGTTCCCCGGGAATACCGCGAGGGATCCCTTGCCACCGGGGCGACCCGCTGGCAGACGATCAGCCGGGTCATTGTCCCGGCGGCTCTTTCCGGGATTGCAGCGGCAATCATCCTCGGAATCGGCCGTGCCATTGGCGAGACCATGGCGGTCATCATGGTGACCGGGAATGCCGCTATCATCCCCAGCCCGATCTGGAACGTGCTCTCTTCCGTCCGCACCCTGACCGGTACCCTGGGTATCGAAATGGGCGATGTGCCGGTCGGGAGTGAACACTATCATGCGCTGTTCGGCGTGGCGGTGGTACTCCTTATCATCACGCTCATCATCAACCTGAGCGCGGTTACTATCCTCTCGCATCTCCAGGACGGGAGGACCACTGGCAGAGCGAAACGGTCATGGCTTTATATCCCCGCTCTCACTCAGATCAGGGAGAAACTCCACCCCTATTCCCGGATCGCTGTCCTTGCCCTCCTTGCGCTCCTGCTCCTTGTCACCGGTCTCTGGGAGATGGCGCTTATCGCCATTCTTGCAGCAGCTGCCTGGCACTACGGCAGGGACCGGATCTCGCGGCGGCATATCGAGCTCTTCGCCTTTGGCTGCATCATTGCAGCGATGGTTGCGGTTCTTGCCATCCTTGCGATCATTCTTGGATACATTATCGTGAATGGCCTGCCGGCTATATCATGGGAGTTCCTGACGCAGGGGCCCACAGACCTTGGCAGGAGCGGCGGAATATTCCCGGCGATCGTCGGGACCCTGTACCTGGTGGCCGGCGCGATCCTTATTGCGCTTCCTCTTGGCGTCGGGGCGGCGGTCTACCTGGTCGAATACACCCGTGAAGGGAGGATCACAAAACTGATCCGGACCGGTGTCGACCTCCTCAACGGGACGCCCTCGATCGTTTTTGGCCTCTTCGGCTTTGCTTTCCTTGTGCTCTTCCTTGACATTGGTGTCTGCCTCCTTGCCGGGATGATTACCCTTGCGCTGATGGTTCTGCCGACTGTGATCCGCACAACGGAAGAGGCCCTCAAAAACATCCCGCAATCCCTCCGCGAAGGAAGCCTGGCGCTCGGTGCAACGCAGTGGCAGACGATAAAGAACGTGGTCATCCCGCCCGCCGTCCCGGGGATCGTGACCGGTGCGATCCTCTCGATTGGCAGGGCAGCCGGAGAGACCGCGCCGATCATGTTCGTAGCGGTCGTCTTTTCGACCCGGTTTTTGCCGACCTCGCTCTTCCAGCCGGTGATGGCACTGCCATACCACCTCTTCATCCTTTCGACCAACGTTCCCGGCTCCTCGACGAACAAGTACGGGACAGCGCTTGTCCTCCTGATGCTTGTTGTGGCATTTTACGCGGTCGCGATCCTGATCCGGAATCACTATGCAAAAAAGGCACGGGGATAATCTATGTCCGACTCAACCGTTATAGCAACAAAAAATCTCAACCTCTGGTACAATGAGAAACATGCGCTCCAGGATATCACCATGGAGATTGAAAAGAAGAAGACCACCGCGCTGATCGGACCATCCGGGTGCGGGAAGTCTACGCTGCTCCGGTGCTTCAACCGGATGAACGATCTTATCAGCCATGTAAAAATGACCGGGCAACTCCTCCTTGATAAGGAGGACATGCTTTGCAATGGCATGGATGTGGTGGCGTTGCGCAAAAGGGTCGGTATGGTCTTCCAGCGGCCCAACCCATTCCCCAAATCCATCTACGAGAATGTCGCCTACGGTCCCCGGGTCCACGGGATCAACGACCGGAAGGAACTGGACGCAATCGTGGAAAAGAGCCTGCGCCACGCCGCGCTCTGGGACGAAGTCCGGGACCGGCTCAACGATTCCGCGCTCGGGCTCTCAGGCGGCCAGCAGCAACGACTCTGCATCGCGCGTACCCTTGCGGTCGGCCCCGAGGTGATCCTCATGGATGAGCCCTGTTCGGCTCTTGATCCAATCGCTACTGCAAAGATCGAGAACCTTATCGAGATGCTCAAGGAGGAGTACACGGTCATCATTGTCACGCATAACATGCAGCAGGCAGCCCGTGTCAGCGACTATACCGGGTTCATGTACCTGGGCAGACTGATCGAGTTCGACAAAACGACGAACATTTTCGAGCACCCGAAAGAAGACCTGACTGAGAACTATATCACCGGCCGTTTCGGGTAAGGAGAGATGATGACGGACAAATTCCACACGGAACTCAAAGATCTCAAAAAAGCGGTCTCGGGGATGGCCCGGTATGCCTTCTCGATGCTGCAGGATTCGCAGGAGGCGTTCATCAACCAGGATGCCGCGCTTGCGTCCACGGTATTAACCAGGAAAGACCAGCTCCGGGAAAAGACGGTCGCGCTCGAGGAGAACTGCTACCAGTTGATAGCCTTGAACCAGCCGGTTGCCAAGGATATGCGGATGATCGTCTGCTCCCTCAAGATCATCGCTGCATCAGAGCGGGTCGGGAGGTATGGCAAGTCGACGGCTAAGATCGTCAAGGAAATTGCCGGAAAGCCCCATATCGCAAACATGATGAGCATTCCACTCATGTCGGAGTACGTGCTTGCGATGATTGAGGACGCTATCACCGCCTACGAGACCGAGAATATCAAGAAACTCGATGGCTTTTCCGCACGGGACGATGCGATCGATGCCCTGCGCCACTCTATCTTCCGCGAAGCGATCACGTACATGATGGAGAACCCGAAAACCATCACGCAGGCCACGTACTATATCATCATTGCCCGGTACCTGGAACGCTGCGCCGACCATGCCTGCAAGATGGCCGAAAATGTCCAGTACATGGAAACCGGCGAGAGGATCGAGATCAAGTAGACGCTCCTGTCAGGGAGACGAAAAATGAGGGGGTGCAAGAATCCCCGTATCGCACAAGCGGGAAAAAGAGTACGCAATTTTTTTTGTTTTCTGGTCATCAGTGGACGATGACCGTCCCTTTTATCTCCGGATTATCCGTGCTATGGTACCCGTACGTTCCCGGAATGGTGAACGTGAACTGGTACCGGCTGTTGTTAGTAAGGGGGGGTGAGGTGAACGCATCGGGATCTGATGCATCAGAGGTGATAGTGTGAACCCCCATATCGAGGTTGAGCCACGTGACCGTCACACCCTTATCGATGACAAGGATCTGGGGATTGACACCGGCACTCTCGATGAGGATCGTTGTCTGCGGGGTATAGATCGGCGTCCGGGGAGGGGAGGGCGGGGTTGAACTGGAACAGCCCGCAGCAATGAGGAGCGCGGCCATCAGGATGAGTGCGCCGGTCATCAGTACTACAGGACCGGATCGGACATGCATGGAATAAGATTCGTTACCGGATATTAAATTTTCATGGTTGACATACCAGCTCAACCGGGCAGGGTGACGTTCTGTAAGTGGGGGTCAGATGAAGTACGGCACCATGCACCGGGCATTATAGGCTAAAGGCAACTTCGGTCCTTTCTGCGCTAGGCGCCGCGGTTGCAACCGGGAACGTGTACAGCATCCGCAGCTTGTCCGCACCCAACGGGACGATGTAGACCAGGTCCGCTATGCCGGTGGTGTTAGGGAGCAGATCGTACGAGGTCTTCGATTGGATCCCAAGAGGGGTATAATAATTCCCCCCGGCGTCAGTAAGGCTAAAGTCGGCCGCGGAGAGGGTGTATGTTTCGTTGGAATTAAAATTCTGTACTGATATGGTCACGGTGTAAAACCGTTCGCCGTTGAACTGGTTCACCCCGGGACGTGACCCCATGACGGTGACCTGAAGATCTCCTGCCCGGGCAGGCTGGTCGAGCGGATATTGGGGGACCGGTGTTGGAGATGCCGTAACTCCATCGATCGCTGTTGAAAAGATCCGGCCGCTTTCCATGGAGTAATGGATGGCGGGGATGATCAAGACTACAACGACCACGAGAACGACCAGTATCACGATCGCGGGGATCAGGTACCTCCGCATTCCCTCCGGCTTCGTGATGGGGGGTAGGGATGCACCGCAGTTGAGGCACCGGTTGTAGATCTCCGGATTCTCCGTATTACACAGGGGACATCGTTTTACTGTCGTACATCACCACCGTCCGTTCCTGTCCGCGCCTTCTTTTTTTGTCACGGTATTTATCACGTTAAAAAATGGCACGTGAGGTGCATGCTTTTCGTGTCTGAGGATTAAAGAGCTCAGTCTACCATGCTTATTGAATTTTCTTTTTTATTCCAGCCGGAGAATACGGTTTTTCTCATGGATGTCAAAGACCCTAAGCGATAATGCCGGCGCAGGTACGCCACGGCACCAGAAAAATAGAGACAGGGTGGTTGCAGGGGACGTTGTCGTCCGGTGCACCTGATCGCGAATACCCAGGAGGGAATGGTTACCCGTCCGGTTCCCCACGATCCCGTACCACCCGTTATGCTGCGGGCAGTACATGGACAATGGACTGGAGAATCGCGATAATAATGTTAAGGAACACAGTCCAATCAAACATTCTCGCTCACCTCCTTTTAGTGTATGAAGAAATCTTCCCCCTTTCGCCACCATAATGCTGGCGATGAGTGAAAAAAAATTTGCAGTTAATTGTGGGGGAAGGAGAAGTAAAACTGGTTGTCTGAGTGATGTATCAGGATAAGGAAGGGGGTAGATCCGGGCCGTAGGGGGGAGGGGATGACCCCCCTCCCCCCCACTGCATGGACGCGGCGGGGAGTGACACAGGAAATACATAAGGCATTTTTCAGATCAAACGGCGGGGATAGTACCGCCCCGAGCCGGGAATTTTCCCTATGGGGAATTTCTGGCAGGGAGTCCGAATCCATATGTGCCGGAGACCCCGGGTCTACCAACCAACTAGCATCACATCCTCACCGTTTCCCCCCGAACCCCTTATAAACCCCTACGCCTCATATCTTTAACTATCAACGTAGCCATTCGTTGAACAAATAGTATACAACACCATACTATATGGGAGGAAGAATATTTTATGATATTGGTACCAGATACGAGCGTCCTCATTGACGGGCGCATAACCTCGATGATAAAGGCCGGTGAATACAAAGGAGCTACAATAATCGTCCCTGAAGCAGTCGTTGCAGAACTCGAAGCCCAGGCAAATAACGGGCGCGAGATCGGGTTCTCGGGCCTCAACGAGCTGCAGTCGCTCTGCAAAATGGCCGAGGAAAAAACCATAGAACTCAAATTCTCCGGCATCCGCCCCACGCTCGAGCAGGTCAAGCTCGCAAGCGGTGGCGAGATCGACGCGATGATACGAAACATCGCGATTGAGAACGCTGCACGGTTCATCACGAGCGACAACGTGCAGGCCGAAGTGGCGCGGGCAAAAGGGCTCGACGTCATCTACTTAAAACCGCAGATCACCGATTTTGTCCCGCTGGGAATCGACCAGTTCTTTGACGAACACACCATTGCCGTTTATTTGAAAGAACGGGTTCCCCCCACAGCAAAGAAGGGCACCATCAATGACATGAAACTCGTGAAGATCCGCGACCAGCCCGTCAGCGAGTACGAACTCCGGAACCTCGCACAGGAGATCCTCGAACGGGCCAAGCGCGACCCCGACGGGTTTATCGAGATCGAGAAGCGCGGCATCACGGTCGTCCAGATCGGTTCCCTGCGCATCGCGATTGCCCGAAGGCCGTTCTCGGATGGCATGGAGATCACCGCGGTCCGCCCCATAGTAGACGTGACTCTGGACAACTACGCAAAGTCAGATGTCATCAAGAAACGGATAGTCTCCGAAAGGAGAGGCCTTATCATCGCCGGTTCTCCCGGTGCAGGAAAGACCACCCTTGCCCAGGGCATCGCGACGTACCTCTCCGACAGCGGGTATGTTGTCAAGACCATGGAGGCTCCCCGCGAACTCCAGGTGCCCGACCAGATCACGCAGTACACCACGCTCGACGGCAGCATGTCAAACACCGCTGACGTCCTCCTGCTGGTCCGCCCCGACTTTGTCATCTTCGACGAGCTGCGCAAGAACGAGGATTTCACGGTCTTTGCCGACATGAGGCTTGCCGGCCTCGGCATGGTCGGGGTCATCCATGCAAACAGCGTCCAGGACGCGCTCCAGCGATTCTCGGATCGTGAGGACTTTTCAGTCCTCTCGCAGATCATCAACACCATCGTGTTCCTGGAAAAAGGCGTCGTCTCCAAGATCTACGATGTTGGGTTTACCATCAAGGTGCCCGAGGGAATGGGAAACGAGATGCACATCCGGCCCGTGACCACCGTGACCGACTCCGAGACCGGCAGCCTCGTGCTCGATGTATTCAGGTACGACGGCCAGACTATCGTCATGCCGGTGCTTCCCGGTATCCCGGCAGCGCCCGCTATACCTGTTGCAAAGGCGCCATCGGCCCAGAATGGCAACCAGCCGGTCTTTCCGGCCGGCAAACCCAGTAGTTCCCTTGCAGCCATCCCCGACGCGACCCCTCGGGCACCAACGGAAGATCGCCCCGGCTGGAAGCTCAATGAGAAGGAGATCCAGCGCGAGATCGGGAGGTACACGGACGGTGCCGTCGATGTCGAGATGATCAGCGACACCAAGGCGGTGGTCTATATCGATGACAAGGATGTCCCGGCAGCCATCGGAAAGGGCGGCAAGAACGTCTCGGCCATCGTCAACAAGATCGGCATCGGCATCGACATCAAGCCCCGATCCGACCTTGAACGGCAGCATGCCCAGCCGGCGGTGAAAACCGAAGGCGAGATTTCGCTTGGCGGTGGGATCAAAATCCAGACCGATAAGAAACAGCTCATGATCATCGCCCCGGACCAGAGCGGCAAGATCGTGGACGTCTTTGCCGGCAAGGAGTACCTCTTTACAGCAACCGTCAACGAAAGCGGCGAGATCAGCCTTGCCAAGAACTCAAGTATCGCGCAGGAGATGATCCGGCGCTACCAGAATAACGAGAGCATCAAGCTGAGGCCGGTATAACCGCCGTAGGAGGTTTATAACGCAGCAATTCCCATAATAAGAGGAGAAGGTGAAGGGTTTTGAGCGAATTTGATCTGGGCAAGTTTGAAAAAGAGGCACATGACCGGTGGGAGCGGGCGTTTGAGTCCAACCCCTCGGACCGTGAAAAATTTTACCTGACGGTTGCGTTCCCGTACCCGAGCGGCGCCATGCATGTCGGCCATGGCCGCACCTACATCGTTCCCGACGTGATCGCACGGTTCTGGCGGATGCGGGGCAGGCAGGTGCTTTTTCCCATGGCGTTCCACGTTACGGGTGCACCAGTCGTTGGCATCTCGAAAAGGATAGCAAGGAACGACCCAAAGACGATTCACCTGTACCGCGACCTCTACAAGGTCCCGCAGGACGTACTTGCGGAATTTACCGAACCGCTGACGATTGTCAAGCACTTTGCCGCCGAGTACCAGCGCGTTATGACCTCGTGCGGCCTCTCAATAGACTGGCGCCGGCGCTTTATAACGGTCGATCCGACCTACAGCAAATTTGTCGAGTGGCAGTGGAAGCATCTGTACGAGGCCGGCCACGTGATAAAAGGCGCCCACCCGGTCCGGTACTGTACTGTCGATGACAACCCGGTCGGGGACCATGACCTTCTCGAAGGGGACAAGGCCGAGGTGATCAAGTTCACCCTCGTCATGTTCCACTACGGCGATGCGTTTATTCCCACGGCTACCCTCAGGCCCGAGACGATCCACGGGGTTACCAACCTTTGGGCCAACCCGAACGTGACGTATGTCAGGGCGCTCGTTGACGGAAAGCCGTGGATCGTTTCAAAGGAAGCAGCAGAAAAACTCGTGCTGCAGGACCACACAGTAGAAGTACAAGAAGAGATCGAAGGAAAAAACCTTGTAGATAAGACTGTCACCCACCCGCTCTGCGGTACCGTACCGATCCTCTCGGCCGACTTCGTCGACCCTGACATGGCAACCGGGATGGTCATGAGTGTGCCCGCTCACGCACCGTTCGATTACATCGCGCTCCGCGACCTCCAGCAGCAGGGAAAATACACACAGATCACGCCGATCCCGCTGATCAAGGTCGAGGGGTATGGGGAAGTCCCCGCGCAGGACGCCGTCGAGCGGGCCGGCATCCGCCACCAGATGGACAGCCGGATGGATTCCCTTACTCAGGAGATCTACTCCGCCGAGTTCTCGAAGGGAAAACTCTTCGAAAAATACGGTGGAAAGCCGGTCCGGGTTGCCCGAGAAGAGGTTGCACAGGAGATGTGCGAAAAGTACCATTCGGTCGTGATGTACGAGTTCGATACCCGGCCGGTCATCTGCCGGTGCGGGAACAAGGTCAAAGTCAAGATCCTCCACGACCAGTGGTTCCTGAAGTACAGCGATCCCGCATGGAAACAGCAGGCGAGTGACCACCTGAAAGATATGGCACTCGTTCCACCTGAGGTCCGTGCCGAGTTTGACCGGACGGTAGGCTGGCTCAAGGACTGGGCCTGCACCCGGCGCGTCGGCCTTGGTACCCGGTTCCCGTGGGACCCGGCCCAGCTGATCGAGCCGCTCTCCGACTCGACGGTCTACATGGCCTACTATACGATCGCCCACAGGATCCGGGAGATCGACCCGAAGATTCTCACCCCGGAGGTCTTCGACTATATCTTCCTCGGAAAGAAATCCACCAACCTGCCCGAAAAGAAGAAGCTGGACGCGATGCGGGAAGAGTTCCTGTATTGGTACCCGTACGACTTCCGGTTCTCAGCAAAGGATCTCATCTCCAACCATCTCACCTTCCAGATCTTCCACCACGTGACGATCTTCCCGAAAGACAAACTCCCCAAGGGCATGGTCGTTTTCGGCATGGGCCTCTTAAACGGCGCCAAGATGTCGTCCTCGAAAGGCAACGTCTTCCTTCTGGAAGATGCGGTCAGCGAGTTCGGCGCCGATACAGTCAGGATGTTTTTGACCGGCAGCGCCGAGCCCTGGCAGGACTTTGACTGGAGAAACGAACTGGTGCTCTCCACCAAAAAACAGATCGAGCGGTTCTACTCGACGGTCATGGAGATCCGGGACGCCGGCGGCGAGCCACAGGATATCGACCGCTGGCTGATCAGCCGGCTCCAGGAACATATCGCAAAGATGACTGTGGCACTGGAGAACTTCCAGACCCGTCAGGCGCTTCAGGAAGCCTCGTTCGGGATAGAGACCGATCTGAAATGGTACCGCCGCCGGCTGCCCGGTGGCTGCTGTGGCACCAGGGAGCTTGCTACTCTCTGCTCGGTCTGGACCCGGCTCCTTGCGCCGTTTATCCCCTTCACTGCCGAACACCTCTGGAAGGAAATGGGCAACAAGGACTTGATCTCGTTTGCTGAGTGGCCGGTGGCGGACGAAAGCCTGATCAACACCCGAATCGAGCTAGCCGAGGAACTCCTCGCCCGGACCGTGGAGGACATCGAATCGATCAGGAAGCTGATCCAGATCACGCCCAAGTCCATTACCATCGTGCTCGCACCTGCGTGGAAGCACGAGGTCTTTAAGACAATCGCCCGTTCCGGCGAGCGAAACACGGTGCTCAAGGAGATCATGAAGGACGAGGGCATGAAGAAGCGGGGAAAAGAGGCGACCGATGCGGCAAAGCAGTGCACCACCCTCATCCACCGCCTGCCCCCACAAATCGTCGCACTACTTGCGCAGGAATCGGTCAACGAGCGTGCGGTCTTCGAGGCGGCGCAGGCTTTCCTTGAACAGGAGTTCGGGGTCCCGGTCCACATCGCCGATGCGGAATCGAGCGGGTATGCCAAAGGGGCAACCGCCCTGCCATTCAAACCGGCGATCGTGATCGAATAATTTTTTTTCCTCTTTTTAGTTTTTAAAAACCGGATCCGGCTGCCGGGAAGTTTTCCGTATTTGCCAAAACTCACGTCACCGGTTCGCCGCAGTACCCATGGGATGCCAAGATCGCAGATACCCGCTGCAGCCATGCGGGATCACTGCCAAGGGATGCCGGGCACGGCAAGAATTTGACCTCATCGTTCCAGATCCGGGCAAGCGCGGGATCGGCGGTCTGGATATCCGCTCTCCCTACCATCCTGCCTGCGATCTCCCCACGGGAATTCCGGATGACCATAGAGAAACACCGGAATTCCCGACAGACCTGCGGTCGCGCCGGGTAGATTGCACAGACAAAACCCGGGCCCGCAGGGTTCCTGCGCAGGAAGATACACCCCGGGCGGGAACCGCCGGTGCTTCCGTGGCCGGACGCGTATTCCTCGTCTATCTCGCCGGCAAATTCCGGCGGGACGTGCACCGGGAATATCTCACCGGTGATACCATTTTTACAGTAATAATCCTGCTCTGATAGCTGCCGCTCGATCATGATATATGCACCAAGACTGGTGCAGCACTTCCCGCAGTTGTCACAGACAAAAGGTGCCATGCGCAGATACCGTACCGCTCGTGGTAAATGCTAGAGGCCCGGGCGATAAAAAGCCGGATATCGGAAGCTATGCTCCTTCCACGCTCTTTGCTCGCTTCACCCGTTCCTTTGTGGAAAATCCGGTCGCCGCGTCCAGGAATTTCCTGAACCTTTTATTCGTGTCGATAATGACGTCATCGCTTGCTGCTGTATCAGACTCGGTGTCCACGCGAAGGGTTTTTCCACCGGCACCGGGGGTCGCCTCCAGCTTTTTCAGGGCCCCGAACCGGATCCTGTACGAGTTTGCGGTTTTTTCCGGTTCGACCCCGAAACAGTTCCTGAGTTCAGCGACAATTCTTTGATCGAGATCTTTTGTCAGGCCTCTTTTGATGGGGTACTCCTGCATACTACTTTTTTAGGTAGTGCGTGTATGTTAACTTAATGACGACAGACTCATCGCATGACCTCACAATTTTTGCAAATCCGCCACCCGGAGAGGGCGCTGCGGTGCTGATGGGGTTTCCCGGGAGCGGACTTGTCGGCACGATTGCGCTCCAGTACATGGTTGACCAGCTCGAGTTCGAGCTGACCGGCACCATGACCTCCCGGTACTTCCCCCCTCTTGCCATGATGAACAAGGGCGTGATAAACGATCCCGTGCGGCTGTACATGAAAAACGATATCGCCGCCATCGTTGCCGATATCCCTATCCACCCCATGATCTGCTACGAGATCTCGACCGGCATCCTTGACTGGCTCACCCCGCTCAAGCCAAAGGAGGTGCTCACTATTGCCGGGATCGTCACTAACGAATCAGAGAAGCGCGTGTTTGGCGTGGCGACAACGCCCGATGCGCTCCAGCGGATCCAAGACCATACGCTCGTGCTTCCCATCGGGAGCATTTCGGGCATCGCTTCCAGTATCCTGACAGGATGCAAGATCCGGGGCATCCCGGGGTTTGGCCTCCTTGGGGAGACCGTGAACGCCCCGGATCCGCGCTCGTCCGCGGCGACTATCGAGGTGCTCAACAAGATGTATAACCTCGGTCTTGATGTCAAACCGCTCCTGGAGCAGGCCGAGGAGATCGAGCAGAGCATGCACCGGATATCTGAGGAAGTCCAGCAGTCCGCAGACGACACGACGCCGAAAAAAGATCTGCCGATGTACGGGTGACCCTATGAAGTGCGCTGCGTTAACCGGAATATCGCCTGAAGTGATCCGGGATCTCCGGTCGGGGCGACCCCGCACCATCGAGCTTCAGAGTACTCATAACATTGTGACAATCGCTGGTGTCGAACCCGGGCCCAAGATCCATATCTTCATGACCTCGACCGATATCGAAGACCTGGGCCCGGGGGACACCGGGATCTGCGTCGATCTTCTCTCATCTGTGATCTCCATGAAACGGATCGTGGAGTACTCGCAGGGAGTCTATTATGAGGAACGGGAACGTATGTCAGCCCGGGTGCAGGTGAAATACTGTTCCTCGTCTGTGGTAAAGGGTGTCTTCCATGAAGGTCTCTGTGATCCTACCAAGGTAGAAGTGCTCAAGTCCTCGTGCTATCATGCCGGTTAAAGCCGGGCTGGGGCATCTCACACTTCTGTTTTCTTTTATTGCACAACACCCCCCCTCTTTGATTGAGCGGTATGCGGCCCTTCACGCCCCGGCCAACATGGGATAATATCAAAAAATCTCCGGGTTGGTGTTCATGACACAGATTAATTAGCCCGGAACACGAACCTAAGAGGCACCACGAGGGCTTGTGGCTTAGCTTGGACATAGCGCCGGGCTTCTAACCCGGACGTCGGGGGTTCAAATCCCCCCAGGCCCGTCTTTCTCTTTTTCCCCATTAAAAACGAGGGATACGTTCCTGAACTGGCCAAAAGACGATAGCTGATAGCAAGGATAGAACCGTAATAAAGAATACAATAAAAAAGGGTGTTACTGCATGGCAGCAGTGTCTTCGCGGTCCACCGGCTTCTGGAGGATCTGCACATCCACGATGTTGTGCTGCCGCAGGGCCAGTTTCTTCGCCTTGAAGATATTCTTGCCATCCTTACCGATAGCGATGCCCCGGTCCTCGTCACGGACTTCAACCGTGGCTGCCTGTGCGTCCGGTTCACCGGTAAAGACGATACTGGTCACCTGTGCGGGCAGGAAACAGTTCTTTAAGAACTGCTCAGGGTTGCTGTTGTATTCCACAACCTCGATCTTCTTACCCATCACTTCAGATGCCTTCTTGATGGACGCTCCCTTCTTGCCGATCGCAAGCCCCATATCCCCGGGGTTGACAACAAAGATCAGCCTCTCATTGCGCTCATCGATAACACAGTCGCGACTTCCTGCACCGGTCAGCGACTCAAACTGGGAGATCAGGCGCATGCAGTCTTCGGTCAGCTTGACTTCGACCATATCATGCCGTCCTCTTCAGGGAGAGAATGTCTGACTCACCGGGGCTGACAATCGCAAGCGTGCTCACCATGAAGGGCTTACCACATGCCTTGCCGAGCGCCACGCTTGTACCCTCAAACGTGTGGATAAAGAGGTTTTCGTACGAACCAAGCTGGTTTTTAAAGTTCTCCGGGCAGTTGGCTGCGACGACGATCATCTGGGCCTTGCCCTCTTTTATGCATTTTTCCGTGTTGTTCTGACCGAGAATGACGTTTCCGGTCTTGATCGCTCTTCTCAATGAAGCATTAAAATCCATCTGCAATTCTCCTGAATGGTTGGTATTTCGGGGTAGTTCTCAGTTATCACGTTGTTTGACGGCCACAAGCTTGACATCGCCGGTACCCAGCTGGATCGGCTGGCCGACGATAACATTCTCGGTAACACCGCTCAGTTCATCGGTCTCGTTTGCGACCGCGGCATCCAGCAGGTGGTTAACCGTCACTTCGAATGCTGCACGGGAAAGGACGCTCTCCTTCTCCCCGGCAATACCGTGACGGCCGATCTGCTTGACTTCACCTTCCATGCACATCATGTCAGCAACGAGCATGATGTGACGGACATCCACGAGGATACCCTGTTCGTTTAATGTCGACTGGGCCTCGTGGATGATCGCGTTTCTTGCCGCTTCTATACCGAGTACCTGGGCGATCTCACTGATATTGTTGGTGCGGGTCCGTGTGGTGTCCACACCGGCAACGTCAAAGACATCTTTTAGGTTGGATCCCTCAGTATAAAGTATATACTCCCCGGTCTCTTTCCTGACGACGACACGGAGGATGTCGTCAATGCCCTGCACGATGACATTGCGCACATGTTCGGCAAGCTGGAAGAGGTTCTGGTAGCTCTCCCGGTCCTTGGGCGTGAAGATGATGGTGGCCTTTACCTCGTCGATATCGTGTTCGAAGTCGCGGTAATGGCGGCGGTCACGGATCTTTTTGGGCGCAACGTCCATAATCTCCGTGGGGGAGATCTTGCGCTTTTCGCAGACCTTGGTGTTGAGGTGAACGACTACCTGCATGTTCTCCATATCGGTGGTAATGTCCCCAAACTCATGGAGCGGAGCCGCCTCGATCTGCCAGCTGACCTCCCGCGCCCTGTCCCGGTCGACGCCATACTCGGATTCGAGGTAGACCGTCATGGTCGGGGTGCTTGGCTCTTTCCTTGCATCCATGATCTCGATAAGACGAGGCAGGCCCAGCGTTACGTTGATCTCAGCCACACCGGCGTAGTGGAAAGTTCGCATCGTCATCTGGGTACCCGGTTCACCGATAGACTGTGCGGCAATCACACCGACTGCCTCGCAGGCCTCGATACGGGTTGAGAGATACTCTTTGACGACCCGCTCCAGGATCTCCTTGAACTGCGCATCGGTGATCTCCTTGCCTTCAAGGAACGTGCGCAGCTGGTCCTTGGTCTTCTCCGGGAGATCGGCTGCCTCGATCTTTTTGTCGTACTTGTCAGCAACCATGATCCTCAGACCTCCTCTTTGAGCACGGCCTCGACAATACCTTTGACGTCGACCGGGTCCCCGAATGCACTCTTGGTGGGGTCGGTGCTGTCCTCGCCGTACTGGAACTGGATGATCCGCCCACCGGTAGTTCTCACGGTACCATCGTAGGCAACCTTGAGGTCCTGCAGCGCGTTGATCATCCGGCGCTGGAGATACCCGCTCTGGGACGTACGGACTGCAGTATCCACCAGCCCTTCACGACCACCGATTGCGTGGAAGAAGAATTCGGTCGGATTGAGGCCACCTTTGTAGCTGTGCGCGATGAACCCGTGGGCGTCGGAACCCCGGTCGCCTTTCTTGAAGTGCGGGAGGGTGCGGTCGTCGTACCCACGGACAATACGCTCACCACGGACGGACTGCTGGCCGATACAACCGGCCATCTGGGTCAGATTTAGCATCGAGCCACGGGCACCGGAGACCGCCATCACGACAGCGCTGTTCCCGAGACCAAGGTGGCGGCCGGCGATCTGACCGGTCTGGTCACGGGCTTTCCCGAGCACCTGCATGATCTGCATCTCGAGCGTTTCCTCAACGGTACGCCCGGGCATCGGCTCCAGCTGGCCATCCTCATAAATCTTGATCCTGCGGGTGACATCGATTGCTGCGTTATTGAGAACATCATCGATCTGGCCGTACTCGGTCTTGGAGAGGTCTTCGTCATCGATACCGAACGAGAAACCGTCGATCATGATGCCGCGGATGGAGAGCTTGGTCACCTGATCGATGAACTCCGCCGCACGCCGCATACCGTACTGCCGGATAATACGGTTGACAATCTGCCCGTCGAATGCACCGATCGCTTTCTTGTCGATGGTCCCCGATTCGAGCTTGCCTTCCATGATCCGTACGTAAGCATCGCGTTCGCAGAGTTCCTTCTTGCAGGTGTCGCAGTTCTGGCAGGAACTGGCCTTAAAGACCATGTTAAGCGCAGTCGGGAGGATCTGCGAGAAGACCTGCTTGTTGCTCCAGTACTCGATACTGTTCTCGGTCTTGCCGACCGGGGGCATGTGCTCGATCTTGACCGGTTTGAGAAGATATAGTGCCTCCTCCTTGGTGAACCAGCGCATATCATGGGTCAACATGAAGATGCCCGAGATGTGGTCGTGGATGCCACCGATGATCGGGCCGCCGAAACGGGGAGACAGAATGTTTTCCTGGACAGAACAGAGGATAGATGCCTCTGCCCGGGCCTCCTCAGTCTGGGGGACGTGGAGGTTCATTTCATCACCGTCGAAATCGGCGTTGTAGGGCGGGCACACAGCCGGGTTGAGGCGGAAGGTCCGGCCTTCCATGACTTTGATCCGGTGTGACATGATGCTCATCCGGTGCAGCGAGGGCTGTCGGTTGAAGAGCACGATATCGCCATCGCGGAGCTGGCGTTCGACCGTCCAGCCAGATTCGATCATATCGGCAACCGTGTCCAGATTGTCGGACCCAAGCCTGAGGCGGCGGTTATCAGGACGAATAACATAGTTTGCACCGCAGGGGGCATTGACATCGGGCCGTACGGGGCCATTCCTTGTGATCTGCTTGAGTTCCTCGATATTGTATGGGGTAACCCGAACGGGAATCGTCATCTCGTTTGCAACCGCACGCGGGACACCTACTTCCATCACCGACAGGTTAGGGTCGGGGGAGATGACGGTACGTGAGGAGAAGTTCACACGCTTACCGGAAAGCGAGCCACGGAACCGACCGTCTTTGCCCTTGAGCCGCTGCGAGAGGGTCTTGAGCGGCCGACCGCTGCGGTGGCGGGCCGGAGGGCAGCCGGCGACCTCGTTGTCGAGGTAGGTGGTGACGTGGTACTGGAGCAGTTCCCAGAGATCCTCGATGATCAGCTGGGGTGCGCCGGCATCCTGGTTCTCCTTGAAGCGCTGGTTGATGCGGATGATGTCCACAAGCTTGTGGGTGAGGTCATCTTCCGACCGCTGCCCGTTCTCAAGGATAATGGACGGGCGCATCGTGACCGGCGGCACCGGGAGCACGGTGAGGATCGTCCACTCGGGGCGGGCGACCTTCGGGTTGATGCCGAGCGGGACCAAATCCTCATCCGGGATCTTTTCCAGACGCGCGCGGATATCGGCAGGTGTGAGCTTGTGCTCAACCTTCTTGCCATCCTCAATCATCACTTCAGAGAACGTGGTCGGCTTCTCGAAGTTGATCTTGAGCTGCTGCTCACCGCAGTGCGGGCAGACGCGCTCCTTTTTGACGTCCTTTTCAGAGATTTGGTCGCCGGTCAGGTCCTCGTCGGTCCCGACCACTTTCTCAACTTCATCCGGGGAAAGAAGCACACGGCCGCAGGATCGACAGGTGACACGCAGGAGTTTTCTTATCAGCCGCGTGTAGCCGACATGGATGACTGGTTTTGCAAGCTCGATATGCCCGAAATGCCCCGGGCAGTCGCTTGCTTTCTGGTCGCAGGTCTTGCACCGGAGCCCCGGGTCGATAACACCGAGGTTGAGGTCCATGAGCCCCTGCGGGTACGGGAAGCCGTCATCATCGTAGGTATCCGCCCAGATGATCTTCCTGACACTCATCTCCCGTATCTCCTTGGGAGACAGCAATCCGAACTCGATTTTTCCGATTCTCTTTGGGCTTGGCATGACGCACCTCCTATACGACGTCCTCTAATCTCAGGCGGGGTGCTATCCCCATGCTCTTCATCTCATCCAGCAGGAGCTTGAATGCGTAGCTCATCTCGACCGGGTAGATATCGGTCTCGTTGCCGCAGGCAAGGCACCGGGTCATGTTGCGCTTGCGGTCGAGCATCGCCACCATACCGCAGTGGGCGCAGACATATTCCTGAACCTTGTCCGACTCATCGAGCAGTCGCTCCTTTAAGGCCATGGCGGCACCGTGGCCGATCATGACATCACGCTCCATCTCACCGAACCGGAGGCCTCCTTCACGGGCACGGCCTTCGGTTGGCTGGCGGGTGAGCACCTGCACCGGTCCGCGGGACCGGGCGTGCATCTTGGAGGAAACCATGTGGTACAGTTTCTGGTAGTAGATCACACCAATGTAGATATCGGCCTTGAACGCTTTGCCGGTGATACCGTCGTACATTACTTCGCGGCCAGTATGGGAATATCCAAGGTTCTTGAGCGATGCGCGGAGGTCGGCCTCGCTCTCGCCGGAAAATGCGGTGCCGTTGATGCGCCTGCCCTCGAGTGCACCGACCTTGCCGCCAATCATCTCAAGCATATGTCCGATAGTCATACGGCTCGGGATCGCGTGGGGGTTGATGACGAGATCGGGCGAGAGCCCGCTCTCGGTAAAGGGCATATCCTCCTGACTCGCAATCAGGCCGATAACCCCTTTCTGCCCGTGTCGGGATGCAAACTTGTCACCGATCTCGGGCACACGCAAATCACGGGTCCGGACTTTGACGAGGCGCGAGCTGTTCTCACCTTCAGTGATGATAACCGTATCCACAATGCCGTGCTCGTTGCTGCGCATCGTGACTGAGGTGTCACGGCGCTTTTCTACGGCAATGAGCTCGCCGGAAGGTTCTTCGAGGAACCGTGGCGGCGAAGTCTTCCCGATCAGGACATCTTTTTCGGCGACGATCGTCTCGGGGTTGATCACGCCATCCTCATCGAGATTTTTATACGATTCCGCGCCATGGGCACCGCTCACGTCCTCGTCCGGTACTTCGATCCGGTCGATCTGGCCACCCGGGTACCGGCGCTCTTCACCTTCGTAGGTCCTGAAGAAATGCGAGCGCCCGAGACCCCGGTCAATCGAGGCCTTGTTGAAGATAAGCGCATCTTCGATATTGTAGCCTTCATACGAGAGGATGGCAACCACGAAATTCTGCCCGGCAGGCCGGTCATCTGACCCGATCAGCTCGGAGGTCTGGGTATGGGTAAGTGGCTTTTGCACGTAATGGAGCAGGTGGCCACGGGTATCGGGCCGGAGTTTCATGTTTGCCGCGCCAAATCCGAGCGCCTGCTTGACCATCCCTGCGCCCATCGTGACACGGGGACTTGCGTTGTGCTCCGGGAACGGGACGTGCGCCGCACCGATCCCGAGGATCAACGAGGGGTCGATCTCAAGATGCGTATGCGCCGGTGTGATATCGGCAGGGTTCATGGCGATGAAGAGGTCTTCTTCTTCCTCGGCATCCACGAACTCGATCAGGCCCCGCTGCACGAAATACGAGAAGTCGACCTCACCCTTGGCGAGTTTTTTGATATCCTCATCGCTGATCAGGCTCTTACCGTCTTTTAGGACAATCAGGGGGCGGCGTGCGCGGCCGCGGTCGGTGAGGAGTATTACGTCGCCGTTAAAGTCCTTGAACGAGACATTGACTTCTGACGAGATGGCACCCTGCCGGCGCATGGAACGGATGTTCTCTACGAGAGCCTTGGGATCATCAACAAGGCCGATCAGGGCCCCGTCAACAAATACACGTGACTTCTTCATCTGACCTCACCCCGGATGTGCTCGACATTGAGCGAATGCAGGATGCGCATGATCTCCTCTTCGTCATTGACTCCCTTGCTGATCTCGACCATCTGCGCGAAGTTTTTCACGAGACCACAGTTCGGCCCTTCAGGTGTTTCGCTCGGGCAGATCCGGCCCCACTGGGTCGGGTGCAGGTCACGGGCTTCGAAATGAGGCTGGGAACGCGAGAGCGGGGAGATGACGCGGCGCAGGTGCGAGAGCACGGCCATGTGATCGACCCGGTCCAGAAGCTGGGAAACACCGGTCCTCCCACCCACCCAGTTACCGGTCGCAAGCGGGTGGAGCAGCCGTTCGGTAAGCACATCGGCCCTGACCGCTGTTGCGATCGAGAGGTCGCGGTGCCGCATACTCGCCCGCTCGAGCTGATACTTGATATCCCGGGTCAGGCGGTTGAGCGAGATCCGGAAGAGATCCTCCATGAGGTCTCCGGCGAGTTTGAGCCTTTTATTTGAGTAGTGATCCTTATCATCAATCCTACGCTTATTCAGGACAAGATCGAAACAGGCCTCAGCCATGCGGCCGAGGAAGTGAGCCTTTGCGAGCCGGACCGAGACAACGGCCTCGACATAGCCCTCGTCACCTTCCTTGAGGGTGGCAGGCAGCGCATAGTTGAGGTGCGGAAGCAGGTAATTGTCCAGCACAAACTCGGCGCGCTTTTTCTGGTAATCCTTGGTCTGGTTGGGGGCGAGTTTCTTACCCACATACATAACGCCCCCCTCAACCGAGTCGCATTCGCTCTCTTCGAGGTTCTGCATCATGAAGGTGAGGATATCCTCATCGGTTGAGACCGCGTTTACGACCTCCTGATCATTGGTCATGCCAAGAGCACGCATCAGGTCCACAAATTTCAGGTGCCCGGCAACAGAGGGAAACGACACCTCAAGGAGGTTCTTCTTGTTACGTTCGACAACAACGAGCGCACGGTATCCCCGGAACTGCGAGAAGACCTTTGCGACATAGATCCGCTCGTTGTACCGCTCGGTGAACTCGGTCATGATCTTGTTGGAGGCAAGATCCTCAAGCGTCATAAGCACGCGCTCGGTGCCGTTCACAATGAAATAAGCGCCCGGGTCAAACGCGTCCTCCCCGTGGGAGACGCGCTCATCGTCGCTCATGCCGTACAAGTTGCAGGCGACAGAACCGACCATGATGGGCAGCTGTCCGATGGTCGTGACGATTGGCTCCTGCCGATCCTCCCCATGCACGAGCGTCAGCCCGAGCTGGATAGGAGCCGCGTAGGTGAGGTTGCGCAGGCGCGCTTCGCTTGGATACAGTTCTCCCTGTGATCCGTCAGCCTCGCGCACGAGCGGCTTTTTTACCTCGATGTTGCCGAGTTCGACCCAGACCGGGTCGTTGTTCCGGCCCCGGTTCTCGATATCGGTCTCGATGATCTTTTGTTCATTGACCACTTTCTGGAGATTTTCTGTCAGGAAATAGTTAAAGGAGTCAAGCTGGTGGCGCGCAACATGCTCCCGTGCAAAGTATGCCCTCGATAAAACGCTTCTGTCAATCAGATAGACCAACCCCGGCCCTTATTTTTTGGGTCTCCTGATAACAAGTCGGTACGCCTCGGCCCTGCCGGCGGTATGACTTTTCCGGATAATCCGGATCACGTCATCGACTTTTGCATCGATCGCCTTTACTGCAGGATCGTCATGGTAGATTTTTGGTAATTGTTCGGTAGTAATATGGTAGCGGGAGAGCAGCGCAGATACCTCCTCCTCGCTCATGAGCTGGTGATCCGGCACCATTACGTGGCTCAACACATTCAGTTTGGTGCTCAAGGAAAAACCCCCTTAACATTGAAACGATTGCCTCTCAGATGCATCACCGCAAAAGATCCACGATTGGTCGTGGTAACGGGCCCGGAGGGATTTGAACCCCCGACCACCTGGTTAAAAGCCAGGCGCTCTACCGAACTGAGCTACGAACCCTAGGGAATAAGATGTACAGCATTATAACAATGCCAGAAGAATATTTAAATGTTACTCCCATTTCCCTTCGGACTTTTGGTCTCCTGTGCAGGCTCGGGCATTTTTTCTATCAGCTCGTGGATCTCCCGCAGCCGCCGTTCCTCCTTGTATACCTTGTCCTCCTGGTTCCGGATCGCATCGACCTCCTCGCGCGGGACATCGCGCCCGGGGACGTCCATCCCGCTCGATGCACGCAGAACCGCAAGCAAGTTCCGGTCGACCTCGAAATTTTTGCGGAGCTCAGTATATTCATCGATTATCATTGCGTCAATGCCTTTGTCCTGTGCAGCAAGTCGTTCCAGCAGAAGTTCGTTCCTGCGAGAGAAAATCCGCTGGATCGATTCGATGAGCTGCGATGGGCTGACCGGTTTTGAGACAAAGTCATCGATGCTCATGCTGTGCTCCCGGGCTTCCTCAGGAGTGATCTTCTTTGCTGAGAACATGAGTACCGGGATATCTTTTGTCGCCGGGTTCTCCTTGATCTTCTCCAGCGTCTCCCACCCGTCCATCGGCTCCATCATGATATCGAGAAGGATAAGATCCGGGGTCACGGTCTTAAGAATCGAGAGGCATTCGCCCCCACCATTGGCAGAGACCGGGGTGTACCCTTTCCGTGTAAGAATAGCCGCAAGACCATCGACGATAAAAGGGCTGTCGTCAACAATCAGGATAGTCGCGTCCATACAGGATCTCCATTATCCGGGGAATTACAGGCAGGATACATCCATACCTGCGGGCGCAGGGCACCGGTACCGTTTCATTATTTTTAGGGCCTTATACTATTCAAAGGTTTATTTATTCTCCCGAGTCCACACGCGGGAACCCTCACTGGATCTTCCCGGCCAGTTCTCCCTTGATCTGCTGGAGCCGGGCCTCCTGGAACTTGATGTTGGTATCCATGTTTTTTAACGCCCGGGTGATATCATCGCTGATCCGGACTTTCGAATCATTGAAATTGTAGGTTGTTTCGAGGATCTTCATCAGGCGCTTGTTGACGTCGATGCTTTTCGAGAGCAGGGCATACTCGTTCACGATATCGAAATCGATCCCAGACTGTCGGGCCCGGTCCATGTCGGTACTGAGGGTCTGCCGGCGGCCGAGCACATGCTCAATTGCATCGTAGAGCTCACGGTGGGTGATGGGTTTGAGAACGTAATCCTCTATGAAGATCCCGTACTCCTCAGCCTCGGTCGGGGTCAGCTGTTTTGCCGTGAGCATGAGCACCGGGATATCTTTTGTGGCCGGGTTCTCCTTGATCTTCTCCAGCGTCTCCCACCCGTCCATCGGCTCCATCATGATATCAAGAAGGATGAGATCGGGGGTCACGGTTTTCAGGATCCCCAGGCACTCCTCACCGCCGTACGCGGCCACGGTGCGGTATCCCCCCCGTTCAAGCATCGTGACAAAGACGTCAACAATAAAGGGACTGTCATCCACTACAAGAATTGTATACATTTACATCACCAGCCCAATTTCTGCAGCAACGGCATGAATCTGCAAACCTGCATTTTCTTTCTGTGCATTGCCTTTGATGAGCGCGGCAACAAGGAAATGCTCCCCGGCGCCCATGACAAGGATGGAGGAATCTGCCCCGGAAATCGAGACTGACTCGAGGGATTTCATGCCAATGAGATTTCCTGCCGACTCCGCGGATGCAAGGATTGTGGCAGCAAGAGCGCCAAACCATGGTTCGTTGAGATCACGTTCAAAATATTTCCCGGCAATGATACCATCACGTGACACAAGGGCGCATGCCGTAACACCGTCAACCGCACGCATTTTTTCAATAAATGCAGCAATCTTATCCTTTAACATACCCATGGCTCCTGAGGTATACTATCCGCTGTATTTCATAATACCTGATAGCACCATATATACATATCTTTTTTATTTTGGGTCAATTTCTCCCGTTGCCGGGAAAGTAACGCTATCCCTGCAGGTCCCAGGAAATGTGTTCCCGCTTCTGCCGGAATAAAAACCGGGCCCGGTAAAATTCCCGTTTTTTTACGTTGCACATAAAACGAGATGATCGCGACGGGTGAGGCGGGTGTATGAAGGGGCTCACGCGGGAGTTCGCATCCCTGGAATTTTCATTGCCCGGGCCGGTAGAGGGAAATTCTGTTATAGGAAAAGGTGAAAAATAGAATATCTGTACCTGCCAGACAGGACAGGAATGCGTGGCGCGGGTTTCCAGGCGGATGACAAGAGTGCGGAACAGACAGTAGATCTCCAAGGCATTTTAACATATCCGGCCGGCCCGAACGCAGGGTAGGAGCACATGGCATTCGAGAGTTACATGGTGGTTTTATTCGGTGCAGTGATCGTGGTCCAGCAGTTCATCATGTACCTGATGTTTGTCCGTATCCGGCAGCTCCTGACCGAGATCAACTCTATCGAAGGAAAGATTAAGATCACCGATCACGAGCTTGACAGCCTGATCCAGAAGGTCGAAGAGTTCAAGCGCAGCAACCTTTAGAGATCCTGCAATCCCCTATAGGATAGTAACGATTCTCCTCTTCTTGGATAACAAGATACATATGGAATATGAGCGAATAGTAAGACCGCGGGGCCATAGGGTAGCCTGGCCATCCTAGGAGACTGGGGGTCTTCTGACTCGCGTTCAAATCGCGATGGCCCCATTTTCAATTGTTTTGTTTTTCGGGGTGGTGTACCGTGAAGATTACGGACTCATGCATTGACTGCCTGATCTCACGGGTGCATCTCGAATGTAGGCTGGTCGGGGCCGATCCTCTTACAACACAGCGGACCATGGACACCTGCCACCATCTTCTTTTATCCCTGAAAGATACTCCGTTGAGCCATCCTCAGATTGCAAGCCGCATCCATCGCCATGCGTACGAGATGCTCAACACCCCCGATCCGTTCCGGGACCTCAAAGATAAGGGGAATGCGGAAGCAATCGCAGTATGCAGGGAGGTCAGGTCAGGTCTTTCCAGTTTCCGGGACTACGTGCTTGCCTCTGTGATTGGGAATACATTCGATTACGGTGTCAAGGGGCATACGGTCACAAGCAATTTTTCAGCGTTCTTCCGGCAGGAGTTTGCAAAAGGCCTTGCAATCGATGACACGGACCGGATCCTCCCATTGACGGGGCGTGTCGTTTACTTAAGCGACAACTGCGGGGAGATCGTCTTTGACCGGCTCCTGATCCAGTTCCTGAAGGCCCGGGGCTCCCATGTTACGCTCGCAGTGAAGGCCCGACCGGCACTCAACGACGCGACGCTCGTGGATGCAAAGATGCTCGGTCTTGACCAAATCGTAGACTGCCTCACGACAAACTGCGAGGGCGCCGAGATCGGGCTCTGCCCCGAGGAGGCAACATCGGCTCTCAAAGTCGCCCTCTCCCGCTGCACGGTCGTCATTGCAAAAGGCATGGCAAATTTCGAATCACTCTTTGAGCGCCACGACCTTCCTCCGGTCGCGTACCTGATGGCGGCAAAGTGCCAGCCGGTCGCGGACGAGGCTGGCGTACCGGTTGGTTCCAAGATCGCGATGCTCCGGGAATAGGGCGGCAGACCGCTCTCTTTTTTTATCTCCTTCAGGAAGACATTATTCCGGTCTCTCCCGAGGGCTGCATACAAAATATCATTACTTTTCCCCGCGAAATGCAGATATCAGGACGCGAGGAATGGTCATGACAGGAAAAATCGGCGTGCTGACCGGGGGTGGAGATTGCCCGGGCCTCAATGCGGCGATCCGGGCGGTCGTGCGCAGCGGGATCGCAAGCGGGTTCGAAATCATTGGGATCCGGAACGGGTGGCAGGGGCTTATCACAAACGATACCATCCCGCTTTCGGATCATAAGATCTCCGGGATAATCTCGTGGGGAGGGACGATCCTTGGGTCCTCCCGTACTGACCCGGTTAAAAATTCCAATGATATCAAATCCCTGATGCGTACGATTGACACGCAGGGCATCGGGGCCCTCGTGGTGATCGGAGGCGACGGCACACTTCGCGCAGCACACGAAGTATCCTCCCGGGGCATTCCTCTGGTGGGGATCCCAAAGACCATAGATAACGACATTTTCGGAACTGACGTCACCATAGGATTTGACACCGCGGTCTCCATTGTCACCGAGGCCATCGACCGTCTCCATACTACCGCAGAATCTCATCACCGGATCATGGTCCTCGAAGTGATGGGGCGCCGGTCCGGCCGGATCGCGCTTGCGGCCGGCATGGCAGGAGGAGCTGACCAGATCCTAGTGCCGGAGGTGAGCGTGTCCATGGACGAGATCTGCGCCTCGCTTGAGACACGGTACCGTCTCGGGAAAAAATTCTCGATCGTGGTCGTGGCCGAAGGAACACGTCACGAAGACCTTGCCGGAACAACAGTACCGGCCTGCAACCGGGACGAATGCGGCCATGAAAAATTTGTCGGAGTCGGGAATTTTCTCGGAAAAGAGCTGGAATGCAGACTGGGGATAGAAACGCGGGTGACGGTGCTCGGCCACATCCAGCGCGGGGGGAGCCCGACCGCACAGGATCGGATTCTTGCCATGAAACTCGGGATCGCGGCGGTCGAACAGATCCACGCAAAAAATTTTGGCTGTATGGTCGGGGTGCAGGAGAGCCGGATCGTGCCGGTGTCCCTGGGATCGGTGGTGGGCCGGTCACGGGGGATCGATCCCGAAGAATATGCACGGGCACTGATGGTGGCCGGGATCCAAAAGAGCGGGTGACCCAAGATTCTCCGGGAGAATCCGGGCCCGAATCAGCCTTCTTTTCTACGATCTCGGACACTGGATCCATACTCCCGGCGGCATATTGTCCACCACCTGTAAAAAATCGGATTTAAACGATTATTTTTTAAAAATACCCGTTTTAATCTGAATAAAAATTTCCTTTTAGCGGCACTGCACCGGCCCGGAAACGGGGGATGTGATAATCATCGATCCCTGAACCGATCTGCCGCGGAAATGCGTTTGTACCCGTTTTTTTGAGAGTTGCCAAAAATCGCCATATAAACGCCTGTTTTAGGGATTAAACGATTTTAAAAACGTCTTTACGTTACCGGGCAGTCCGTTGGACGACCCCATGGAAGGCAGCGGAAAAATGAGACCGGTTTTTTGCAGCACTCACATGTGCAGCAGGTACGGCAGCAGGACAAGGGAGACAAGGACAACGACCATCACGTAGCTGATCGCCCCGACCACGTAGCCGGAATATTTTATAAGTCCACGCCGGTCGAGTAGCCGGTCCACCCCTTCCTTGAGGATGTAGCCGCCGTCAAGCGGGATCATCGGGATCGCGTTGAAGAGCCCCACGTTGATATTGATCCACGCGCACCAGAAGAGGAGATGGATCACATCCCAGAACCCGGCAAACGGCACCTGGTAGTACGTGGTGTCCGGAGAATCGAATGCGAGGATGCGCAGGTACTGCATCCCGTCACCGGTTGCGAAGGGAACGATCAGGAACTCAAAAAAGCCGACCGGGGAGAGCATCGTCCCAACAGCCGTCTTCACCGTGCTCCCGTCATAGTACTCAACCCCCATGAACCCGCTTGTCTGGTTGGTGCCGTACTCTGCCGGCCATGCGGCGAGCGTGAGCGTGTAATCGGATGGCACCCCGCCTTTCTCCGCAGTCAGGGTGATCGTGTCTCCGGGCTTTGTGGTATTGAGGATCGCCGAGACATCGGCCCGGCTTGCGACCGGGATCCCGTTGATCGCGGTCACCACCGAGCCCTGAGGCAGGCTCGCGTTGTCCGCAGGATACCCCCGGTAAATCCCGTGGACCGCAGGCTGGAGCGAGGGCACCACCATGCCAAAGAGCAGGATCAGCAGTACGAAACAGGAGAAGCCCACGACAAGGTTGTTGGTGATCCCGGCACCGAACATCCGCACCTTGGGCATACCTTTTGTCTTCTCAAGCTCTTCCTCATCAGGCTCGACAAAGAAGCCGATCGGGATAACAGCGAGGAGCACGCCCATGCCCCTGACCTTGATATCTTCCACCCGGCAGAGGATTGCGTGACCGAATTCGTGGACCACGATTGTTAAAAAGAACGCAAACCAGACCGCAAACGTGGACGGGACGTAGTCGTTGATCCCCGGGAGCAGGAGGATGTTCTGGGGCTCGTAAATCCCGGTCGGCTCCGGCCTGACCATCAGCGTATACCGGATCGAGAGAAAGAGCATCACAGTCATGAAGACAGAAACGATGACCACTGCGATAACCCCGACCGTGCCGTAGACCTTAAAAAATGTCCGCACCGCGGTGAATTTATCGAAAAATTTTACCCGGGCTGTCTTGATCGCCATGATCGGACCGTAGAAGACAATATGGTCGGTCCAGAGTTTTTTTCTATGAATAAAATACGCAACTATGGCGTAAATTGCCACAAGGGCAATCAGGATAAGGAGCCAGTCCATCTGTACTTCATGGACTGGATAACAACATTAAGGCAATGGTGAGTCACTACACGAAAAAAATGCGCTCCGTCCCGCGCTTAGAAAAATGTGGAAAGACTGCTCTGGGATTTTTTTGCAAGCATCGCGCTCACCGTCTTCCAGCTTCTCCGGGCAATGGGCGGAGGTGACCGGTGCTCGTCAATATACGTGGAGAGGTACGCAATGGTGTCCGGATCAGAGGGGTACCCGCTGCCGATCTTGCCGTATTTTTTTGCGAGTTTTATGATCTCCCGGTCCCGGGTGACTTTCGCAACGATACTTGCAGCCGAGACCACCGGGTACGTACTGTCAGCGTGGTGCTCAGATACAATCTCACACGGGATTTCAAGGTGGCTTCGGACCGTTTCCGCGTACCGGAGCGGGTTGACATCGCAGGCATCGACATACGCGGTTTTTGGGGCAAGTCTTTGGATGACCTCTGCGTGGGCCCGGGCAACACAGGAATTCATCGTCATCTCGCGCCGGATAGCATCAATCTCCTCAGCAGGGATCACAACCGTGGCAACCCTGCACCGTTTTTTGATGAGAACAAAAAGCCGTTCCCTTTCCTGTGGCGCAAGTTGCTTTGAATCCTTAACGCCAAGCCCGGAAAAGACATCTGCAGATCGAACACTTACCGCAGCGACCACCATAGGCCCCAGCACCGAACCTTTTCCGGCTTCGTCAACCCCGCAGATCACAGGATAAAGGTTTATACGCAAATTATTTCAATGGCGATGCTGGTAAACGGTACGCATGTACATCATCATCGTGGGGCTTGGTGGCATCGGGAAAAGCCTTGTCAGGCAGGCAGTCGAACATGGCAACAATGTTGTTGTCATCGACCAGGATGAGACCCGGTGCAGCGAGATCCTTGAGCACTACGATATTCTTGCGATCACGGGCAACGCCACCGATAAATCCACACTGGAAGAGGCTGGTATCGACAGGACCGATGCGTTTGTGGCCACCACGAGCGATGACGCGGTTAACCTGATGACTTGCTGGCTTGCAAAACGCTTCCATGTGCCAAACGTGGTTGCGATCGTCAACCAGACCACCCACTCAGAATTTTTCAAGGAGGTCGGGGTACGGATCAGCGAGAATCCGGACGATCTCGTGGCCTCGCGCCTCTATTACTGGACCGAGAATCCGAAACTCCAGCAACTGGCCTCGATTCCCGGGGGCAGTATTTTTGAGATCGTAGCTGAGGAGAACGCCCCAATTGTCGGCCACGAGATCCGCGAGCTCAAGGTCAAGGACTTTGTCTTTATCGCAATACGCAGGGCAGGAGGGGTGCTGATTATCCCCGGCGGAAATGTGAGGATCCAACCCGGTGATATCTTCACGGTTTTTACCAAGAAAGAGGCAGAGGAAGACTGCCTGCGGCTCCTTAACAAACAATTGAAAAAATCAGCGGATTGAGGCGGCAAGCGCCCCGAGTTCCACAAGCAGTTTCGGATTAGCTTTCAATAACTCTTTTATTAACGTGAGCGTGGAGAACTCTTTGAGGTCCAGCTTCGAGACTGAGTGGATAATGGCGTTGAGCTTCTCATCCGGCTGCTTGATCAGGTACTCCTTGATATGGTAGTTGCGCTCGATACTCTTTCCCATCTTGGAGGCCCGCCATTCCCGATCGTAGGCCATCAGCGCTTTCTTTGACAGATCACCTTTCGCAATGCAGTCTGCCGCGACTTCTGCCGCGAGCTTGCCGGTGTACATCGCGTTGTAGATGCCGCCACCCGTGAGCGGGTCAACAACCCGAGCCGCGTCGCCCACGAGCATCAGGTTGTCGGCGACCGTGCAGTCCAGCGGCCGGCAGACCGAGACCCCGCCGACTATGCACTCGATCGTCTTGCCGTGCGGGAATTTCTGCTTCACAAACCGGTCAAGGTAATCCTTGGCCCGGTGCCCCTTGCCGCTCTTCTTGCCCGAGATGCCTATCCCGACGTTTGCTGCCCGTTTTCCCTTGGGGAAAACCCAGAGGTACCCTTCGGGCGCGACCTCGTTACCCAGGTAGAAGATCGTGGCATGCGGGTTGATGTCGATATCAGTCATGACGTACTGCACAGAGCTCATGATCTCTCTTACCGGGACGGTCGTGTCGATACCACACCACTTGCCAAACTTCGACTCAACGCCATCGGCCGCGATCACGACATCGGCCATGACCTTTGCGGAATTGCCGCAGTACTCGAGCTGCGCTCCCTTGAGCCGGCCTTCGTGCATGATCGGTGCGGAGGCCCGGGTCTTGACATAGACATCCGCCCCGGCATCTGCTGCCTGCCAGACCAGTTCCCGGTCAAAGACCTTGCGGTCGAGGATGTACCCGACCTTCCCCCCGGCAAGGGAAGATTCAAGCGTCATCTCAAAACCATCGGGTGCGACAATGCCCGCACCGGTCATCTCTGCGGAGATCCAGCGGAGATCGGGTGCGATAAACTCGGCAAGGGCCTCCTTACCAATTCCTTCGGCACAGCGGACGGGAGCACCGATCGCGGGGCGCTTTTCCACAAGGCAGACCGAAAGCCCTTTCTCTGCCGCAGTCCGGGCAGCGAGCGCACCGGCCGGGCCGCCCCCTATCACGAGCACCTCGTATTTACTTTTCATGGACGACCTCCAGCGCACCAAGCGGACAGACCTTGGCGCAGATCCCGCAGCTCGTACAGTTCTCTTCAACAGAAAGGTATGCGTCGATCAGTTCCAGCGCACCTTCGGGGCAGACTGACACACAGCATCCGCAATACCCGCAGATATCCCGGTGTACTTTAAGCATTCTGGAGATATGTTGGAGGCCGGTTTCATTAATCTTTACGGATAGGTGCGGGCAGGACAAACTGCATGTACACGGAGCCACGACGACGGGAGCGGGCGGCAGGATCGCGCTTATGGATCCGGTGGAACGGGCGGGAAAAATACAACTTATGTTTAAATAGTATTAGTAGGAAATACTCTTCCTATTGCCTGCAGGCGTCGCGCCTGAATTTCACGAGGGTGTGGGCTCTTCAGTCATGCTTGCACATGCCTGCCGGTATGAACAGGTGACTACATGGTTCAAAAGAGCAAGAGCACCAGAATGACGAGAGTGACAAAAGAGCAGATCAGCTCGATTAGTTCTCTTATCAAAAAGAAGAATATCCAGATCGTTGATTTCAAGTTCAATGACCTGCCGGGCCTCTGGCAGCATTTCTCCATCCCGGCTTCGGAGCTCGTGAAGGATGCCGATCCGAACGCCGGCATCTGGGCCGAAGGGATAGGGTTTGATGGTTCGTCCATCCGGGGATTCCAGAAGATCCAAGAGTCGGACATGGTTCTGCACCCGGACGCGTCGACCGCGGTCGCAGACCCGGTCTGCGAAGTCCCCACGCTTTCTATCATCTGCAACGTCTTTGACCCGGTGACCAAGGAAGCGTATTCCCGTGATCCACGGTTCATTGCCCAGAAGGCAGAGCAGTACCTCAGGTCAACCGGCATTGCTGACGAAAGTTTCTGGGGACCGGAGTACGAGTTCTTCCTGTTCGATGATGTCAGGTACTCCCAAACTGTCAACCAGGGATTCTACTCGGTCGATTCAGTCGAAGGCATCTGGAACTCGGGGCGCGATGAACAGCCCAACCTCGGCTACAAGCCCCGGCACAAGGAGGGCTATTTCCCGGTACCGCCGCACGACTCGCTCCAGGATGTGAGAAGCCATATCATCAACAGGATGATCGAGACGGGCATCCCGGTCGAGGTGCACCACCATGAAGTGGCGACTGCGGGGCAGAACGAGATCGACATGCGGTACAGCCCGCTCGTAAAAATGGCGGACCACTGCATGATGTACAAGTACATCGTCAAGAACATGGCCCTGCAGTTTGGCATGGTGGCGACCTTCATGCCCAAGCCCCTCTTTGGCGACAACGGGTCCGGCATGCACACCCACCAGTCGATCTGGAAGAATGGCAAGAACCTTTTCTTCGATGCAAAGGGTTATGGGATGATCAGCGAGACCGCAAAGCACTACATCGGCGGTCTCCTCAAGCACGCGAACGCACTCATGGCGTTCTGTGCCCCATCTACCAATTCCTACAAGCGTCTCGTGCCGGGCTACGAGGCACCGGTCAACCTTGTGTACTCCCTCAGGAACCGGTCGGCCGCAGTCCGGATCCCGATGTACTCCGAGAATCCCAAGTCAAAAAGGATCGAGTTCCGTCCACCGGACCCGATGTGCAACCCGTACCTCTCATTCTCCGCGCTCCTGATGGCAGGGATAGACGGTGTTAAGAAGAAGATCGATCCCGGCCAGCCGTTCGAAGGAAACACCTACGAGCTCGAAGGCAAGGCAGCAAAGAAGATCCCGACGGTACCTGGTTCACTCGAACAGGCCATCGATGCTCTGGAAGCAGACCACAAGTTCCTGCTCGAAGGAGGCGTCTTCACGCAGGATGTTATCGATGTCTGGATCGAATACAAACGGGCGGAGATCGATGAGATCCGTCTCCGCCCGCACCCGTGGGAGTTCCATCTCTACTTCGATATGTAATTCCCACCCTTTTTTTGTACTATCATCTGTCCGGCATGAGATGGCGGATACATCTGAAAAAAATCAGGTAAGAGAGAATGTGCCGTACTTCCCCCCCCCACCGGGGTGAAGGACCACGCGGTTCTCCCGTAAAGCCGCGATCGCATCCGCGACTCCGGGATGGACCGCCTGGATCTCGGCAATGGGAGAGTCGATCAGGATGGCAATCTCGTTTCCAAATATGCTGATAAACGATGCGTACATGGCCTTACACTTCTTCGTGTTCGGGGATGATGCACCCTCAACCGTCTGGATGATCTGGGCAAGCGGGAGGACATGAACATAAGGAGGGCGGGGCCGGGCCACGTTCCCCAAAGTGAGCTCCTTTGCCCGGTCAGCAACCCCTTTCTTAATGATACCACCATCAGCCGGACACTTCCAGTGGTAACCGACCGCGTCTTCAAGGGAGTACTGCATGTAGCACCGGGTGCAGGCTGTCCGGTTATACTTCCCTTCCTCAGGGAAGAACCCGGCATTCATTGCAACTGCCCCGGCCCGGATCGCTGACAGTACATCCTTTGCGGTACGGCCACCAAGCTGGATCCGGTTGAACTCCCGCCCGAGCTTATCCGGGTAGGGGCTGTGGGCATCGGAGTTGGTGAGGAACGGGACGTTATACAGGTCTGGGATTGCTGCCCCGTACGAGCTGTCAGCTGACAGGCCGAGTTCGAGGAAATCGATCTGCTCGCTCCCATAGCAGGCCGGGACACGGTCGAAGTACGCGTACATCGCAGTCCACGGAGTAAAAGCATGTGCCGGGCCGACAAGAGCACCGACCTCATGGGCAAACCCGGCGATCTCCTCCCCGCTCAGGTATACATGGGGCCGACCGCTCGTTATAAAACTCCTGCAGGTGCCGGCCAGCAGATCGCGGAGCTGATCGAACTGGGCAGGGTCCGCGGCAAGGATCACATGGTGGACGCGCTTTTTGTCCTCTATCTCTACCTGTGGGACGATGACGATGCCGGCGTCATTCTCGAAGAACGGTCCCCACCCTTTCAGCCAGTCCGGCTGGAGGGCATCCCCTGTTCCGATCACCTGAATGCCCTTTTTGACGCAGCCTTGGATCAGCTGCTCCGGCTGCATGAAACGGGAGACCGCGATCGAATAGGGGGAATGAATATGCAAATCTGCATTTGCAAGCATTGTTTCATTCCTGATTACGCCGTGCAAGCATATAAGGGGGACTCGATCACGGATGGCCATGAACAACCCGCATGGCCGGTATCTTACAGGTACTCGTTGCGTTTCCGCGGAACGGGCGTATCCTTCTTCCAGAGTTTTATGTCCCGGGCCCGATCAAAATAGAACTTCGACTCTTCGGACCGTGCCAGTTCCTTGAGGCAGATGCCGATGTGGTTCCAAGAATCCATGTTGTTTGGCAGGATGTTAACCACCATCTTGAAGGTCTCGATTGCGGCCTCGAGATACCTGTTGTTCATCTGCATGACACCTATCTGTTCAAGCGTCTCCCCAAGATCGTACAGGATCTCGGCATTCTGTGGCGCGAGCTCCACCGCACGCAAAAACGACTTGAGCGCCTCGTCATACTCTCCCAGCGCCCGTAGACAGATTCCCCGGTCGTTCCAGACATGGGGGAGCTTCGGGTCAATCTCGATCGCCCGTTCGAATGCCTCGATTGCCCCCCGGTAATTCCGGCTGCGGGCATACAGGGAAACACCTTCCTTGTACTGCGCCATCGCCCGGCCCAGGATCCGGTCGATGATACTCCTACCTGATGAGGGGCCAGCCTCGCCATTTGCAATCACTGGAGACAGGGCCCCGGGTGTGGCCTCTTCTTCGATACTAACATCCCGGAACGTGTTGGTAACATCCCGGACGAGGCAGGCGGCCGCGACAAACTCGCCGTGGTTATCGAAGAGCGGCATTGCCTTCATCCAGAGCGTCCACTCCATCCCGTCTGCCTTTTTCGCCCTTGTAACCGCAACCACAGGGCCGTTTTTCTCCCGGGTGATGACCATGTAACGGGCCTTCCGTATAGTATCATCAGATGAAAAAACAAAATCGATAAGTATCTTCTGGCGTTTGCCAAAGAAGGGCTCTGCGTAGACAAAATTTCCTTTTTCAAGCACCGCATGCGACGGCACACCGGTCAGCTGCTCCATGGCCCGGTTCCACACAAGCACATTTCCATCAGGATCGATGGCGAACCCGGCATCAAGGGAGAAGTTAATCAGGTCAAAGACGATCTTCCTGGAGAAACCTTTGGCCTTTCCCATGAACCGCTGGTCGACAGCGTGCCGGATCATCCGCTGCAACTCGACAAACGGCATCTCCTGGTTCTCGCCCTTTTTTAAGAAAAAATTGGCACCGTTGTTGAGCGCAGCAATCGCAGCATTCTCCCGGCCAACACCGGTGAACATGATGACCGGTGTCACATTCCCTTTGCCCCGGATGATCTTCAAAAATTCGATGCCGTTGATCTCCGGCAAATCGTAATCAAGAACAATGGCGTCGAAGCTGTTCTTATCGAGCAGGTCAAGGGCTTCCCGGGACGAGCTGACCGGACAGACGGTGAACTCGTGCGAACGCTCCAGCACCAGCCGGGTGACATCCAGAATTGCAGGATCATCATCGACCACCATCACAGAGAGCATACGGGAGCACCTACGCTAGTATATTTATGTAATGTATAATCAGGACGGCATAGCCTTATAAAACACGCGGATATGAATCGCAGCGGAAAAACCGGGAATCAAACACACATGAGTACCGTAGGCAAGGGAAGATCCTTGCGCTGGTGAAGGAAAATAAAAAAGAGGTCAGCCGATATAGCTCAGCTCTTCATCGTGCAGGCTCTTTTCGCTCTCAAGGAGTCCCTGCACGACTTTCTCCATCTCGGCTGCACGGTCGTTGAGCTGGGTGGAGTCGACCGGCACCGCGATCAGTTTTGAGAGTACCAGAAGCACGCTTGCGGCGCTCATCGGGTCGACCACGTACCCGCTCGTCTCGCCCATCAGGCAAACGGCATCGATCCCCCGCATACCCCCCATCCCGAGAAGGAGCCCGGCCGCGCCCACGATCCCCCCGCCCGGCTCATCCCGATCAAACATCACGCCCGCCTCCATGATTTCAGCCTTGAGCTCCTCGCGGTTCGTGGCGCCGAAGACCCGGGGCGCAGAGACAAGGTGGCCGATCCCGAATCCCCCGAGGGTGTAAATCCGTTTTACGCCCAGTTCCGCGGCGACATCGAGATACGCGTCCGCCATGAGGTAGTGCCCCTCGTTTGAGGTACTCTGGAAATCGCCTACAAGGAAGACTACGTGCCGATTTTCTGCCTTGTACAGGTAGATCTCGTTGCGCGGCAACCGGGCCAAACCGTTTTCCTCAATGATCACCTGCGGCGGGAAATAGATCGCGTGGATCTCGCCAATCTTTTCTGCACCAAGCATGTGGATCATGTACTCGGCCACGAGCTTCCCCACCTGTCCTATGCCGGGCAGTCCCCCGACAAGAATCGGGTCGGCGAGGTTCTTGTCCGTGAACGTGTCGCAGTACCGGATGCTGATGTCATCGATCATTGCGCAGCCTCAGTTCTCGCCACCCGCCGATGCCTGCCGAACCGGTCCTGCACCGAAAATCGTGCCGGGTGGGCAACCGCTGTCGGCCTGCCACACACAGGACACTGCGGAGAAAGAGTATAGGTATGGTCTGCGCCACAGCGGCGGATTCTTCCGCTCATTGACTTTTCCCGGACTTGGGCTTCTTGGTAAGTTTGCCCTCGCCACCGGCCTTTTCGACAACGGCAATGGCAGCGTTTGCGGCCTTCTCAAGCGCTTTTTCCGCTTTTTTGTAATCTGCTGCCGTCACCTTGATCCGGTAGATCGGTGCGCCCAAGTACAATAGCTCAATATCGGCTCCTGCGGTCTTTGCTTCGCTTGCCTTTTTCAATGCAGTGCGAATGACCATCACGCCATCTGATTCCGCGGACATCAGGTTGAGTTGGCCGGTAACTTCGACTTTAGGGATCTTGACACTTTCGTGAGCAATATGGATCAGGGCTTCTCCGGCCTTCCTGGAGAGCCCAAGTTTCTTGATCGTTGCGTCGCTGTCAGTGACAACATCCTCGAACACCGCATACAACTCGCCGTATTTATCGAGGATTACATCTTCGATGGCGGTTGCGGGTTCTCCGGACTTCTCCGCAACGAAGCCGATCCACTTGCGCGCCTTGGACTCGTTTTTCCACTCACGGATCTTCTCGCGGCGCTGGTGTTCGTTGACATCCTTTAAAGAAAGGTCGATATGGCCACGGTTCCTGTCGACATTGAGGACTTTGCAGACGATCTTCTGGCCCTCGCGGATGTGGTCACGGATATACTTTATCCAGCCGGTTGCAATTTCAGAGATGGGGATGAGCCCCTGCCGGCCCCCGTACTCGTCAAGCGATACGAACGCGACGAAATCCTTGACATTTTCTACGGTACAGACGACCAGTTCCGATTCCTGGGGCCATTCCCTGTCCAGCATGCGAGGCTCACTTGAACTCTGAGATGATCTCAGCCTTTAAGTTCGCCTTTCCACCTGAGGGTGTCGCGAGATCGCGCCCGCAGACAACACACTTAACCGTCGTACTCGCCTTGGAAAAGACGGTCTGCTCGTTATCGCAGTCCGGGCACTTTACCTTTAAAAAACTGCTCCGGTTCGCTCGTGCTTCACGTACCATATCACTCACTCCGTCAACTCGAACTTGGCAACCCGGTAGCCCTTGCGCAGATGTGCTTTTCCGCACGTTGTGCAGCGGTACCTGACGTTGATCTTCTTTGTGGGCTTGTCGCCACCAGGGACTTTCGAGAACTTGCCCATATTGCCCACTTTGCCTCTACGTCCCTTCTGGCGGTCGATCCAGTGGAGGCCGGTCGTCTTGCTCTTCTTGACCTTCTCCACTTCATGGATCTGGTGATTTCTGCAAAAAGGACAGTAAGTTTTGAATTTCGCTGGCATCTTCATGATGTTTTCACCGATCGTACTGGCTATTGAATCCCAGTATTATTGGCTAAGGTTCATATTTAATATATGGGTTCACCGGCAGTAATCATCGTACTGCAGCCCCATATTATGCAATTCTCATCGTGGCGAAGAGTGGTTAGGTTTTGGTGCCGGGATATTAAAAAGATTAGGATACCTAGGCTGTGCCGGACTTTCGTGAGCGTGGAATTAAAACAGTATTCCGGTTATTTTCCAGTCGGGAGGGAAATAGGGCAGACAAGGTTCCGGTCGGAAAGCACGGATGCATTCCGCTCGGGAAGCGTGACGATATCGCCTTTGGCTAGGGAGTAGATCCTCCCATCCACGCCCATGAATGTATCCATCTCCGCAAGCACCCGCACCAGCAGGTAGGGTGGGGTAAGGGTGGGTGTAGCGGGAGTCTGAGGGACCGGCTTCTCATCAGCGGGCACGTACTCTTCACCGGCCATATCCCCGTCGTCTTCCGCTGCTTCGATCGCGACAGGGGCTAGTGCCGGTGCTGGGACAAGGGGCTGTTTTGCGTTGCGAAGCAAAACATCCTGGCATTCCAGGAGGCCGGCCGCGACCCGGTCAAACATCCCGTGCTCGGCCGGCAGCATCCGCTTAACTTCCTCCCGGTCATAGTAGTTTCCCTCCGCGTGCATGAGGGCGAGGGCGAGGATCTTGCGCGAGCGGATCGAGAAGAGCTCATGCATAGTCTCTTTCATCGCGATCGTCTCTTCGATGAGCGCCCGGGCCTCATCCGAGAGAGGGTCCTCGATCGCGTAGACTTTCTTGAGGAGTTCTGCGATCTCCGCGTGGGTGCGGTCGAAGATATCCGTAGATATCTGGACCAGTTTGCCGGTCTCGCGTTCGGTGAGCAGGATGCTGCGCAGATCGTCAAATCCCATGGCAGGTGCCCCGGATACAGAGGGTTATGCAATTTCCGCGATGCCGCGGCAGCAGAGGAAGACTGCCACGGCTTCAGGTACTGTAGTGATCCCTTTTTGGATCTGATAAGTGCTTCCCAGCATCGGCATGGCAAGCGGGAAGCGTGCGTCCACCCGGACCTCGCGGGTTGAAAAGACCACGGAGTCCACGAGCGGGTCAAAGTCAGGCAGGTCACGGATCTCGAGCGGCTGGACCCGCATCCCGCTGCCGCCATGGAGGGATGTGGGCATCCGGATCAGGCGCTTGATGTCGGTGGTGACCGGCTCGTCCGCGAGCGCGGCCTTCTCATTGAGCCGCTTCCGGAACTCCCCCTCTGCCTCGTGCACGACCGTCTTTATGACCCGATCCTTGAGCAAAGTCGGGTCAACCTCCCCGCGAAGGCTGGCTATCATCTCATCGCGTTTTTTCAAAAACCCGGCCGCAGATTCCTTTCCCACACCCTCAAGAGTGGTGAGATAGGCCATCGCCTCTTCCTCGCTTAAAGTGCCAAGCCACGTGATATACTCAGTCAGCGCACCCAGGAACCGGGCCGGCCACCCTGCCGAAGGCAATCCATTCAGCAGCACGGCGGGATCGATCCCGATGCCGCAGATGTAATCGATCAGTTCCCGTCGTTCGGCGCTCCCCCACCCGCGGAAGGCAAGATCCCGCACGTGCACGTGGTACCCCCGCCCGCCGGAAAAGACCAGTTCTATCAGTTTGGGATCGATCCCCAGTTCTTCGGTAAGCATTGCGAGCAGTTTCTCGGTCTCGATCTTGACCCGGGAGAGCATCTGGTCGTAGGGCCCTTTGACGATATGATCCGCGTCAAGGTCGAAGATCAGATCGGCCCCGCACCAGCCCTTTTCAGCCATCGTGGGCGCATCCGGTTTCTCGTAGTATGCGCTCGAGTAATAGATATGCGAGGGGACGAGGTTTTTGATATAATCGAAGAGCTCCGCACGTTCGAAGAATGCAATATGCCGGCGCATCCGCATCTCAGTGGCTCCCGGGTTGAAGAGGACAAAACCCCATTCCCGCTGCGCAAGCGATGACGGAGAAACCAGCATCGCCCTCCGGTAATAGTCCGCAAAGCGCTGCCGCACAAACTCCGTGGTTGCCGGGTTCATGACATCTCCTTTACCATATAGGGGCCCCGGCGCTCATATCCCTGCCTCCGGTAATAGGGACGGACACCAACGCCGCTCATGATCGCCATGCGCCCGAACCCTGCAACTTTTGCGATCTCCTCGGCATGGGAGAGCAGCATCTTCCCGAAATTCCGGTGCTGCCACTCCTCCTGCTCTGCCGCCTCGAGGCCTACCGGGACAAGGCTCCCGTAAACATGGAGCTCGCGGAGAAGTGCAGCGCCGGTGATTTCAGGCCGGAACTCGGCCGAAGGGAATCGGAGCCGGGCAAACCCGATCAGCGAATCTCCCGAGACCGCGGAGATGAAATGTTCCCTGCCGCCGCAGCACTCGTACCGGGTCACCCTCAGTTCCGCGTCCACGGCAGAGGGGAGCCGGCCGATCTCCCGACACCGGATGCAGCGGCAGCGCCGGCCCTGCGCGGCAAGCCGGTTCTGGGCCAGCTGCCGGAAGTTGGAGTGCCGGGAGCCGGCCACGATCAGTTTGGCCGGGATGTCACGCTGCACCCGCGAGAGCCGCGTGTACTCCGGGATGAGTGTTTTTGCATACGCAATAAGATCAATAAGCGCCTCCTCATCGTACGGGGCATATCTCTTGAGTTCCCAGAGTTCCTCGATCTCCGAACCCGGAGTGACAAGAGTAGGGTAGATCTTTAAAAAATCCGGCTTGAACCGGGGATCGGAAAAGAGGGTCTCGAACATCTCCTTATCCGCCGCTATCGTCGAATGCGGCAGGTTGGGCATCATGTGGAACCCGACCTTGATCCCGGCGTCCCGCAGGAGCCGGTTTGCCTCGACAGTATCGGCCACGGTGCACCCCCGACGGTTGAAGGTTAGGATCGCATCATCGAGATGCTGGACCCCCAGTTCTACCTTGGTTACACCGAGATCGAGCATCCGGTTGATGTGCTCTTTCCTGCACCAGTCCGGGCGCGTCTCAAATGTGATCGCAACGCACCGGACATCCGCAGTTTCGTTTGCGGCTTCGACCGCCTCAACGGAAGGCACCGCTGCTGCCGGGGTATCTTCCGGGTACACATTCATCGCTTCGATACATCGGGCGACAAATTCATGCTGGTACTCGAGCGGGCGGGCGGTCATCGTCCCGCCCATCACGATCAGTTCTACCTTCTCGACCCGGTGCCCCAGCACCTCGAACTGCCCGAGCCGGGCGTTGACCTGGGCGAACGGATCGTAGCCATGCTCCCGGGCCCGCTTTGCCGCTGGTTCCTCACCGGTGTAGCTCTGCGGCGAGCTAAACGGGTGGGAAGGGCCGCCCGGGCAGGGCAGGCACTTGCCATGCGGGCAGGGGTAGGGGGAGGTCATGACCGCAACCGGTGCAACACCCGAAAGGGTACGGGTGGGCTTGACCAGCAGGACACGCCGCAGGACTTCCCGTTCTTCCAGTGTGGCTGCGGCAAGGATCGCTGAGTTTTTGGGAACGGCACTCAGCCGGTACTTCCGGCAGGTTTCGATCTTTGCTGATACGATCCCGCTGTCGCCGGATGGGAGGGAGAGGATGCGGGAGATGATCTCCCGGATTGCAAGTGCCTCATCCATGACTTAATGTTCGACTGCGACCTGCTGAGTCGGGGCAGTTGCAGTCTCGGGAGAATAGTTCACCACGTGCACGCGGTGGTGTCCGCTTATATGGGTCACGACCTCTTCACCCAATGTGAGAAGAGCATCTTTATGGGCTTTTTTATCTTTATGTATATGGACCGGCGATATTTCGAGAGCATCATAGCGTTCGGTTACTATTTCTTCATTGGTGGTGTTCTCGTAATACTTCCTGATGTGTACCATCAGCATATGCAGATGCAGTAACTCTTCCTTTTGCACACTATCGCCTTCTCTCTGAAAAGTTAATTTTTCTGTACGACAGATATACCTTTTTGGTGAGATTTATAAGAGAATACGTTCACCCAAGGGGATTACTTACGGGACTCGCAATTGGGGATGCATTGGGTGCGCCCTTGGAAGGATCTCCCCAGCCTGAAGCCTGGATGACAAATATGCGGCCCGGAGGGCGCCATTTCCGGAAGGCCGGCCAGTACACGGACGATACTCTGCAGGCACATGCGGTCGCAGAATCCTTACTCGTATGCAGGGGATTTAACCCATCAGACCTCATAACGCGGTTTCTTTCCGGGTTCCGGGAGCGACCGGAATGGTACGGCCCGACATCTTCTGCATTTTTTAACCTTGTCAATTCCGGTACCCCGCCGCACCGTGCCGCATGGCTCGTGCATCGGCGCCATCGCGGGAGCCGTACTAACGGGAGCGTGATGAGGGGATTTCCCATCGGCATCTATTATCCTGCTGACATGGCGTACGGAATCAGCATGGAGAGTTCCCGGCTCACTCACTACGATCCGGTCGCTGCCCACTGCTCCGCGTGGCTGACAATGATGGCAGCAGACCTGTGCCGGGGCGTAACAAGAGGGCGGGCATTTGCGCATGCCCGTTCGCGGTGCCGGGACGCGGAGGTGCTCGCTGTGCTGGGCAGTTATGAACGGTACCGGCCCGTGCCATCCCTCGACGCCGTACAGTGTGCACACGCGGCCCTGTCTTGTTTCATGAACGCCCGCACGTTCGAGAACGCAGTCCTCTCCGCGGTCAACCTGGGAGGGGATGCGGACACGGTCGGGGCGTGCTGCGGTGCGCTTGCAGGCTCGTACTGGGGAATCGGAGCCGCCCCGGAACGGTGGACAACGGTCCTCGAGGGTTATAAGGATCTCATCAAGCTCGCAGATGCGCTCTGGCAGATTCGACAGGATAAAAAAGAAGGAGAGTTTGGCTGAGGGGAACTCTCCTGATAATCGATTATGCGGGTTTGATCTCGACCAGCTTCAGCGCCCGGCCCTTGCTACAGATATCAGAAGCGTTGCCCAGTACATCGGCAATCACATATTTTTCTCCCTCAACCACCCCGTCCGGCCGGCAGAGGGGGTAGCTCCTGCAGTCCATCTTGTTGCAGGAAAATTCCACCTTGATTTTTGAGTTGACCATTGCCATGTCGGCGCTGATAAGCATGGTTACCGGGGCCTCCGTTACCTCAACTGCCGTCGCCCCGTTGAGGTGGACTGCACAGTCATGGTGGGTGCTCCGGACCGTGACTATCCGGTAGCGGTGACCCCTGTTCAGGTTGTTGCACGCTTTTTTGACCTTGCAGGTTTCGCACTCAGGGGACTCTCCCTCGTAGACGAACTCAATACCGGGTTTTGCAAGCACCGTTCCCACGAGGGTCACTTTGGTTTTTGTCTCAGCCATGGTACCATTCCTGCGCTTTTCTTGTAGTTATTTTCGGGATCATTCCACGTAGAGCATCTGGACGAGTTTCTCTGCAGATTCTTTTGTGATGCCCATATCAAAGATGGTAAAGCGTTCCGGGCGGATAGTCTTTGCCATCAGGAGCGCCTCAACCGCGATCTCGTCAGCGATGCCAACCTCCGCCGGTGTTACCGGGGCGCCAATCGTCCGGAGCGACTCACGGATCCCCCGCCAGTCACCGCCATGGAGGTACATCGAGATTATAGTACCGATCCCACAACTCTCCCCATGCAGGGCTTTCCCCGGGGCCAGCCGGTCAAGGGCATGGGAGAACTTGTGCTCCCCGCCGCTTGCGGGCCGTGACGAGCCCGCGATGCTCATCGCCACCCCGCTTGATACAAGAGCCTTGGTGACAAACCATGCCGACTGTTCCTGGTTCGGTTTTATGAGATCTGCGTTCTTCACCAGAATTTCCGCGGTCATCTTCGAGAGCGCGACCGCGTACTCGCTCATGGGCTCGCCCTTGATCCGATGGGCCATCTCCCAGTCAAGAATGGCTGTATAATTGGAGATCACATCCGCACAGCCGGCCGCGAGGAGCCGGTGGGGCGCTGATGCGATGATGCCAGTGTCTGCGATGATCGCTAAAGGGGGGTGAGCTTCAAGCGAGACGTTACCCTCACCGGTGGGCACCGATGCCCGGGCCGATGCAATGCCGTCATGGGATGCCGCAGTCGGGACAGAGACAAACTGGCGGTCGATGTTGTACGACACGATCTTTGCCGTGTCGATCACCCGGCCCCCGCCGACACCGACCACAAAGTCCATGCCCTCTGCTGCCTGCTCGGCGTCCGCGATGATCTTCGGGCTGATCTCTTCTGCAATAAAGACCTCCACGGTGCCCGATTGCAGGAGCAGGTCCTGGACGGTTTTTCCGGCACGCTCCATGGTATGTTTGCCGGAGATCAGGAGGGCAGATTTGCCCATTTTGAGATCGGTGCAGACCGGGATGATCTGGCCAAGGACATCGTGGCCGATCACCACATCCCGGGGTAACTGCATCCATTTGGACTTGTCAAAGACCTTCTCTTTAAGTAATTTTATAGTATCTGGGCTCATCCGGATAGTGAATGATTAGTGATTTCATATACAAATACTACATCGATCCCGTGAAGTACGGCGAGCCCTACAATATTGTCGAGACGCTCACCTATGCAATTATTCTCATCATCGGCGTTTATTTGTTGTACCGGTGGTTCTCGAACTCCACGTGGCTGTCAGAGCACGGCATAAAACTTGACTCCTCATTTGTTCTTGCTACGCTGCCGTACGTGGTACTCGGCGGAGTGCTCCGGGTGATCCAGGATGCCGGGATGGTTGCGGGCGACTGGCAGTACCTGATCGTCACACCCCCGATCTATTTCGTGCTCTTCTTCTTTACGATCGTGATGATATTCATCGGGGGCACCCTGAAGAAACACGGGCTTGTCAAAGACTTCCTGTCATTCTATGCCTTTGTCGGTTGCATGGCGGTCTTTGTTGTCTCACTCATCCTCCTTTCCTGGGGGATGGCCCATGGCCATGTCGATCTCTTCATCCTTTCGGTGATCCTGCTCATGGCCCTCACAGCAACGGTGCTGGTCTGGGGCTGCATGAAATATATCCTCTCCTGGGAATATGTGCGGGATCCGCTCTATATCGCACTCATCTTCGGGCAGATGCTGGACGCAAGTGCCACCAGTTACGGGCTCACCTTCCACCCGGCCGTTCATTATATAGAGCAGCACGTGGTCGGATCAAACCTGATCGCGATGACCGGGACGGCATTTGTCATGTACCCGCTCAAGCTGGTCATCCTCTTTCCGGCAATCTATATCATGCAGCTCTATCGCAAGGAGGCCCACCCGGCCTTCTGGCATCTGGTGCTCCTTGCGATGATCGTTGTTGGCCTTGCCCCGGGTGTCCGCGACATGATCCGGATGGTCCTCTATGTCTGATCCCGACAGCACCTTGCCAGACTCTGAGCGTTCCCTGCTTGGCACGGCCGCCACGGTCACGATCCTCCTTTTTATCATTTCCATGATCGTGGGGTGGATCGGGACGGTGCACAATCCCGCAATCGGTAACGAGCTGCTCTCCCTGTTCCAGAAAGAGATCGCCGGCCAGATCACCATTAATAATCCCGTCGACATGTGCCTGAAGATCTTTGCGAACAATCTTGAAGCCTGCATCCTGCTCTTTCTCGGGGGTGCCACCTTTGGCATCCTGACGCTTCTGATCCTGAGCCTGAACGGGATTGTGATCGGTGCGGTCACCGAGATCATCAGCAAGGGACATTCAGCACTCTTTATTGCCGCCGCCATCGTCCCCCACGGGATCTTCGAGGTCCCTGCGTTCATTATTGCCGCCTCACTCGGGTTTTGCATGGCGCAGTCACTGATCGCGGAATGGTATGGGGCGGCCGATACTGCGGCTGATGCACAACGGCTGGCCCGGCTCTTTGTCCTGTACGTGTTGCCGCTTATCGCCGTGGCAGCGGTGGTCGAGGCTTTTATTACGCCGGCAGTCATACAGATAGTAGCTTAAGAGGTTTTTATGGACGAGGATGCGGGCGCCCTGCCAAAAAAGGCGGATTTTTCCGAATGGTACAATGAATTGTTGTGGCGTGCGGAGATCATGGACGTCCGCTATCCGGTAAAAGGGCTCTATGTCTGGTTCCCGTACGGGTTTGCGATCCGCAAATTTGTGTACCAGCACCTGCGCGAACTGCTCGACCGGGATCACAAGGAAACGCTGTTTCCCCTGCTGATCCCGGAGCAGGAGTTCATGAAAGAGGCTGAGCACATCAAGGGATTCGAAAACGAGGTCTACTGGGTCACCCACGGTGGCACGACACCTCTCGATGTGAAGCTCGCCCTCAGGCCCACGAGCGAGACGGCAATTTACCCGATGTTTGCCCTCTGGGTGCGCTCCCATGCCGATCTTCCCATAAAGATTTACCAGATTGTGAATACCTTCCGGTACGAGACCAAGCAGACCCGCCCGCTGATCCGTCTCCGCGAGATCACCTCGTTTATGGAATCGCACACGGTCCATGCGACTTGGGACGAGGCAGAGGTCCAGGTAGAGGCCGAGATCGCACTCACCCGCGAATTTTACCGTAGCCTCTGCATCCCGATCATCATCTCGAAACGCCCCGACTGGGACAAGTTTCCCGGCGCTGATTATACGATCGCTGTGGACACGATCATGCCAAACGGCAAAACCCTCCAGATTGGCACTGTCCACCATCTCGGCGACCACTTCTCCCGCACGTTTGCCATCCGGTACGAGGACAAAAACGGCGAGCAGAAAGATGCCTACCAGACCTGCTATGGGATCTCGGAGCGCTGCATCGCGGCACTGATCTCTGTTCATGGCGATGACAAAGGCCTGATCCTCCCCCCGGATGTCGCCACCTTCCAGGCCGTGATCATTCCGATCACTATCGGGAAACGTCACGACGATGTGCTCGCTGCCGCAGAAAAACTTAAAGCTGACCTGGAGGCGGCCGGCTTCAGGCTGATGCTGGACAACCGGGACATGCGACCCGGGGCAAAGTATTACTGGTGGGAACTTCGGGGGGTTCCACTCAGGCTCGAAGTGGGGCCACGGGACCTCGATGCCGGAAAAGCAATGGCGGTAAAACGGACCGGAGAGAAGACAACAATCTCCCTTGCAATGGCGGCAGGAGATGTTACACGGGTACTTAGTGACATTACCAGGGAGATCCGGGCAAAAGCCGAGGAGCACATGAAATCCCACCTCTGCACGGTCGGTTCAATGGATGCCTTAAATGCCGCCCTCAATGAAGGGAGAGTTGCGGTCGTCCACTGGTGCCGGGATCGGGAGTGTGGGGATGCTATCGAGGAGAGGACCACCTCGAGCCTGCTCGGGACCGAGGTCCGGTCAGACTACATCGAGGCCACGGACGGACCCTGTATCATCTGCAACAAGCCAGGCAAGGCAACCATTGTAGGCAGGACATACTAAAATATTTTTTATCTGCCCGGGGGGATCACGAGGAAAATCCCCGTAACGCCCATGGGGGCTCCGGACGTTAATGTTAAAAGAGAATACCACCCCCTATTTACACAAGCGATCGTACCGGGAAGCACATCCCGGAGGTACCTGAAGCCTGTATGAGAGCAAAGATCTTAGTGGTCATCCTGCTGCTTGCACTGCTGGTACTGTCGGGCCTGCCGGTTTCTGCCGCGCTCACTGCCGTAACCAGCAGCCCCCAGACCATTGTGAAGGCGGATACCGTAACACTCTCTGGTACTGGGGCACAGAACGGTTCGGTCACCCTCTGGATCATCGGGAGGAACTATTTTTCCACGAGGACCACCACCCCGGACCGAAAAGGAAATTATACTTTTACAATAAATCCGGAAGAAACAACCCGGTTTTCCACGGGAATATATGCATTCCTGATCCAGGATCCGGGCGCGGACCGGAGTTTTGAGATCGGCCCGCTGCCTTGGAGTGATGGCAGCATACGCATTGCTGATCGGGGAAAAGTTATCGCCAACATCGGCACCCTCTCATCCTTTCCGGCAGACATCAGCCCGGTAGTCGCAATTATTCTCAATGCTTCGGTGAGACCTGATGTTGATGATATTTTCACCCCGTATTATTTTTATGTGCAGGAACCGGCCGTCCACTTCAACCGGGCGAACGATGCCGGCAATCTGCCCGACCAGACAACCGGTGAGGCCCTTCTTATCACCGGCACAACAAACATCGGGACCGAGAACCAGCTTCAGGTTGCTATTAGAAATGCTACCTCAGGCGATTTGGTCACCTCGCAAACCATCCCGGTGGTGGAAGGCACCAATGCCAACCAGTGGACCTATTCGCTCGATGAGCCCGGCCTGCCAGCGGGCACGTATAATGTGACAGTCGGAGAACAAAAATACACTACACAAGGCAGTGCATCCGCTCAACTCACGATTCGGGAATACCTGATCGCGGGCAACTCCACGCTTATCCCGCAGCCTGAGCTGCCGGCAGGGATGACCATCTATGGGGTTCTCCTCCCCCTGCTTATCAGTGGAGCAGCTCTTGCTATCATCGGGATCATCATGCTGGTCTCGTTGCGGAAGTGAACGAGTACCCTCATACTACTGATATATACCTCGCTGCAATCCGCATGCGTCCAGTGTGGAAATATGGCCAGAACACCCAGCCTCTAAAAAAACCGGACGAAGAATTAAATAAAAAATGGTTGCGGGATATCAGCACCGGTTGCACACATACTGGATATGCACCGAAGTGGAACGCATGTCACCAAGGATCTGTTTTCGTCCGCCCCGCACAAAGAGCCGGTTGCACTTTGCACACCGCTTGGGTCGAATCGTATCAAGTATCCCCATCGGGAGTTCCAGGGAGAACTCCGTTTTGGTCCACTCTTCCCGTGGTTTCTCTGCGTTCTGCTCGTAACTGGAGATAAAATCCATGATCTGCGAAGGCGGAACGCCCAGATCAACAAATTTTTTGAAGACAAAATAATTGAAGATCAGCCATGAAAGGTCGGAACGATCGAGGATGCCGTCATATTCGCCGATGGACTCTTCGAAATCTTCCAGTGAACAGCCGCACAGCGGGCATTTGCCACCCACAAGCTCGTCAAGAAAAACCTCTTCCTGACAGCCCGGGCAGGTGGTGTGTGGGGCATGCATGCGTGATGTCATGGGTATCTTTTCGTTTTGGTTCTCTTCGCGCATTCAAAATGAAAGAAGAAAGACTACTTTATGGTCTTATTGTCTGCTGGATTATACATGGGCCGGATGGACACTTATAGGTATCATCCGTGCACATTCACCCCGATAAGAGCTTTGTGGTACAAGGAATAATCAGGAGGCCTCGGGTTCCTGCGGCTCCATGACAAGGGTACCAAAGATGACCTTCTCCAGCACCTGCGAGACGTAGCGAATATGCATGGCCTTCTCTAGGTCCTCATTGCGGTGGATATCCGCATAGAGCTGGAGGCGCAGGAGTGCAAAACGGAACTGGTCGAGCGTCTCATCGTCAAGTTTCATAGCCTGCCGGTATACCGGTTCCAGAAGATCGGGGAATGCCTGGGGGTTTTCCAGGCATACAATGACCGGCTCATAAATAGGGAGAGGTGCGGCCTTTCCAGAGAGGATCCGCAGGTAGTCCATACCGGCTTATCCCTCGACGACTTTTATGAGCTCTTCCATAATCGTGTCCACGCTCGCCCATGTTGGACTGTCACCCCGCCGGATGATGAACGGGCGGCCTTCATCACCGGCCTTGCGCATATCTATATCGATGGGAATAGCTCCAAGGAACGGTACCGAGAGCTCATCAGCAATCTTTTTCCCTCCGCCTTTGCCGAAGAGGTCAATCTCCTTGCCGCAGTGGGGACAGATCATCCCGCTCATGTTCTCGATGACACCAAGGACCGGCAGGCCGAGTTTTTCCACGAATTTTATGGCCTTTTTCGAGTCCAGCGTGGCAACATCCTGGGGGGTGGTTACAATAACGGCACCACGCACGTTGGGCGCGAGCTGTGCAATCGTAAGTGCCTCATCACCGGTACCCGGGGGGAGATCCACGACAAGGTAGTCCAAGGATCCCCAGTTGACCTCGGTGAGGAACTGGTTGATCGCTGCCATCTTCATGGGTCCGCGCCAGATGATGGGCGTGCTCGTGTCAGGGAGGAGGAAGGCCATGGATATAACCGAGAGCGCCCCGGTAACACGAACCGGTTCTATCCTGTTCCCGATCGTTGAGAGCTTGTGATCCTCGATCCCAAGCATCTTAGGGATGTTGGGGCCATGCATATCAAGGTCCAGAAGCCCGACTTTTTTGCCATGGCTGGAGAGCGCGTAGGCCAGATTCACGGATACGGTCGATTTCCCTACGCCCCCTTTACCCGAGAGCACTAAAATGACGTGCTTTACATCGATATCCGCCTTGGGAGGCAGGCCGGCTTTCGCGTCCGAGCAGGTTCCAGCCGTCGCACAGCTGGAGCATTCATGGGAGCAGGATTCTTTGGTAGGTTTCTCCGGCAGGGTGCCGGCAGGTTTCTTTGCCATGGGTTGCCTCTGGAGTACACTAGGGTACTTCTCTCCTCTAGCATTCTCCTTGTGAGACAATAAATATGTGGAGCGGGCAACAGCCTACGCACAGGAGGCAGGGGCACTCCAGCGTTTCACAAAGCAGGAAAACCGTAGCTTCTGTGTAGACTATGATGTACACCATGGGTATGCATGAACAGAATTTTTATGAGCCGCGCCGTTCATGATGCAAGAAGGGATGTGAAGAGCACATGGAATCGTTAAACGTACGGATTTCCGTAAAGAACCTGCCAAGCGCGTACACCTGCGATGGTGAGGACAAATCTCCTGAGATCGAGGTTGGCGGCGTGAATATCGAACACTCGAAATGTCTTGCCATCATCTGTACTGATCCTGATGCACCGGGCGGAGGGGGTTTTATCCACTGGTTGGCATGGAATGTCGAACTGGCCAAGCTCATACCGGAAAAGATACCAAAAGACCCTGAGGTCACCTTCCCGATCCGGGCCGTCCAGGGAACCAACAGTTTCGGGACCATAGGGTATTCTGGTCCCTGCCCGCCCCACGGGCAGACGCACCGGTATTTCTTTAAGATCTACGGGCTGGACACGGAGCTCGATCTCGCTCCCGGTGCCACAAAAGAGCAGATGGTACAGGCAATGAGCGGGCATGTCATCCAGTACGGCGAGACCTTCGTGACCTACGGGAGATAACTGCAAAACGGGCGTCAGCCTTAATGCCGCCCGCCCCCCAATTGACGGTACGTATGGTACGACAGGGAGAGCAGTGTAGAGTGGACCGCGACCCGGAGATTTACCGGTACACCCGCGAACGTGAAGCCCTGCTCTCGCCCCATGCTTCACGGAGTAATCAGGCGCTGCGCCGGAAGAACCGGAAACCGGAAGATATCCGCACCCCGTATTCCCGGGACGCGGATCGAATTATCCATACACGGGCCTATACGAGGTACATCGACAAGACCCAGGTATTTTATCTGGTGGAAAATGATCACATCACCCACAGGGTGATCCATGTCCAGCTTGTCTCGAAGATCGCCCGTACAATCGGTAGGTGCCTGCGCCTCAACGAGGACCTGATCGAGGCGATCGCGCTCGGGCACGATATCGGCCACATCCCGTACGGCCACTTCGGCGAGAAATGCCTCTCGGATCTCTGTGAAGAACACGGGATCGGGAAATTTTTCCATAACGTGCAGAGCGTCAGGTCGCTTGACCGGATCGAGGATCAGGACCTGACTATGCAGGTGCTGGACGGGATCCTCTGCCACAATGGTGAGGCCGATGATCTCCGTATCTCCCCGGAGCCTTGCCTGGATTGGACGGCGTTTGACCGGAAGGTCGGGGCAAATGAGATTGGGGACCGGGCCGGCCCTCCGATGACCCTGGAAGGGTGTGTGGTGAAATTTGCCGACACGATCGCTTACATTGGCCGCGATCTCCAGGATGCGCAGGAGGTGGGCCTTATCAAAGATCCACGTGAGATCCCAAGGGAATGCCAGGAGATCTTCGGGGCCGACAACCGCGCTATCATCGACACCCTGATCCATGACCTGCTGGACAACAGTGATGCCTCTGATGAATGTTTTGTCTCCTACAGTAAAGATGTCGAACACGCACTTTCCACCCTCCGCGCATTCTCGCGGGACCATATCTACAACAACCCGAAACTGACAGCGGAACGGGAGAAGATCAGAACTATGTACCGCACCCTGTTTTCAACGTATTTTTCCGATATTGAAGCAGATCGGCGCAGCTCAAAAATATTTACGGACTTTATCGATGCACCATGGGTCAACCGGGAATATCTGCGCACAACAGATCCGGCCGGGCTTGCCCGGGATTTTGTTGCCGGGATGACCGACCGGTACTTCCTGAAACGGTTCGAGGAGTGTGTGATCCCCCACCGGATCGAGGGCACCTTCCGGTGAGGTGCGCGTCAATCGTACTTTCCTTTCGGGCGCGACCACCCGGTAAACCCGCAGTAAAGGCACCCGACACCATCGCATTCAGGACAGGTCTTCTTGGGAGCCCGCACGAGAACCGTCCCCGTCTTATTGCAGTAGGTACACCCGACCCCACCGCAATGTCCGCAGGTTGCAGGTTCGTAGGTTATTGGTTCATCTGTCATACCGATCGACCGTGGTTCCTTACTCATCATCCTCATCGAGGTAGCGGGACAACGCGTCCAGCAGCTCGCCTGCAGTCTGGTACCGGTCTGCAGGATTTTTTGCAAGGCATTTGAGGATGATCTTCTCCACTGCCTCCGCATCGGCGTTATATTCTGTCGGAGGTATCGGTTCGTCCCGGACAATCGCGTTGCCAACCTCAACGATACTCTCCCCCCCAAATGGTATCGAACCGGTGACCAGCTCGTAAAAGAGCGCGCCCAGCTGGTAGATATCGGTGCGGATATCCGTCCTGCCAAACTCTGCAGGTGAGACCTGCTCCGGGGCGGCGTACGAGAGGGAGAAACCAGCAACGCTTGATTTCTCCATCGTGGTCGCGATAACCTTGCTCATGCCCCAATCAGTAATCTTCGGGACAAAATCACCGGTAACCAGGATGTTGTGCGGCTTGATGTCGCGGTGGATGATACCATGGGCATGAGCGTATGCAAGGCCATCGGCGATACCATGCACCAGGTGCACGGCCTTCCAGACCGGCAGGGGTTTTGCCACCGACTCAAGTGAGCCCGGCACGTACTCCATCTCGACATAGGGGACAGGAAGAATGTTGACCTCAAGCACCTCGACGATATTTTTGTGCCGCAGCGTCTGCCATGCGGCGATCTCGTTTAAGAAACATTTGCCGGTCACTTCGTCAAAACTGATGGGGATCTTAACAGCGATGAGGAGGTTGTCTGATTTGCGGTGCGCGGCAAAGACATGCGCAACCCCCCCACGGCCGATATGCCTGATATCCCCGTACCGGCTCTCAAGCTCCGGGGGGAAATAAAATTTGGGCCCTGCTGCTGGCGGGGTTTCTCTGGGGGCGGGAACCACTTCGGTCTCGAGGGTGGGGGAGGTTACCTTTGCACCGGTGTCCTGAGGCTGCTGACTATGCCCTTGTGATTCTTCCTTTTCATGCAGGTCAAGCACGGGACGGGGATGCGTATCTCCGGACGATGCCGGGGCATTTGGGACCTGCCCCTCGCGGTTTGTACGGGACCGAATGAAGAGCACGCCACCGGCACCGATGATACAGATCAGTAGGATCAGAACAACAAGCGTGACCAGCCCCCGTTCACCGGTTGCCATGGCTCCTTTATCCGCAGGTGTGGTCCCCTGACCGGCAGGGGCGGTTATCGGGGGAGTTGCCGGGACAGATGTCGTGCCTGTCCCAGCCACCGCAGGCCTGACCTGCAGGTAATAATCGATTGGATCCATCAGGGGGGCCGGGTCGACCTCATTCTGGATGGCGGCAGTTCCGGAACTGCTGATTACATCCAACCCGACCACATAGGGTGTATCCCCGATACCATCGGAGTTCTGGTCACTGCCCCGGTAATCGCTCCAGTAATTCCCCAGCCGTCCGGTAAACGATCGCCCCATGTAGACGTAGGACAGCGCCGACAGCGATTCCCATTGCTGGTCGGTACCCCGCGACAGGACATTCTCGGTATTGGAGAAGGTGTTGAAGGTAATCGTATTGGCGCTCGAGAGGTCATCAATCGTAATCCCAATCGCATTATTTGTCACCCGGTTCCCGGATATCAGGTTGTTCCGGCCATTCCTGAGCGCGATGCCTGCGCGGCTGCTGGCCGTGATGGTATTACCGAGGACAGAGTTGCTGTCTGACGAAGAGATCTGGATTCCCACTGCATTCCCGGTAAGCGTGTTATTGGTGATCGTGTTCCCGCTTGAAGTGACAAGAATACCGCTCGCCGCTGCGCTGTTCTGGATAACAAAACCCTGAACAGTACAATTATCGGCATCAATCTCGACCGCCGTTCCCTTCTTTCCCGGGTCTATGATCGGAGCCCCCCCACCGGTATCAACACCTGTGAGTGTAATCCTCTTGTCAATTTTGACCGTGCCCGGGTAGGTCCCGCTCCACACAACGATCGTATCGAGAGGGGATGCCCACGTGACCGCATTCTGGATGCTCGTGAAGCTGCCCCCTGAGGGTGCAACCACATATTGTGCCCCGGATACCGGAGGAACACAGGCTAGGCTCATGAGCAGCACGGCTGCGCAGCAGAAAAGGGTCAGGGCCGGAGGGCGGATCATGATCGGGGCGACGTTTGTTGGATCATGGTTTATTCATCTGGCATGGCAAGGTGCAGAGGGAGTACCTGAATACACGCTCACAAGGATTACAGATATTATGGGTTTTTGGGGATAATTAACAGCAGCTTTGCTCCACCTGCACCTTTTGCCAATTCAAGCAGATCGCCATCGTGGATCAGGGAGGGCATGTTGCGGTCCAGTCGTGCATTGTTCAGCACCGATCCCCCGGTACTCCCGCAGTCTTCGTAATACCATCCGTCTTTTTTCTGGAGAAATTTCCCGTGGGGTTTTGAGATCCGGGTTACAGCAGTATATGTCCCGGAGATCTCGACATCCCCGTCACCGGTCGCACCCGCAGGACGCTCCGGATCGCTGCGTCCGACACGCACGCCATCATTCCTCAACAGGAATGTTTTGCCATCATCGTGCCCTCCAAGGACAATGACCGCAGGAACGTTTCCGAGCACCTCCTTGGAGAGCGTGCTTTTGACCGATTCCAGCCTCCGTGAGATCTCCCCGCCTATAATCTGGACCCGTGTATTGGAGAACAATCCGAGATTCCGGATAATGGACTCCAGACCCCCCGGGACAAGAGAATACTGCCAGACCGGGTGGATGCCTTTGGATGTGGGGGCCCCAAGGCCCGCCTCTTTTTTTATCACCCCGATGCTCATGAGTTTGTCAAGGTGCTTTTTGGTATTCTCGTAGCTCGTCTCGATCTCGTGGGAGATCGCCCGAGCGTCGCGGGGTTTCTTTTCAAGGAACTTCACAATCCTGAGCCGGGCGCTGCTCGAAAGCACATCCAGGTATTCAGAGAGTTCATCGAGAGAATCCTCTGTATCCTCTACGACAATTGTGGGAGACTTGTCTGCAGGATCCATACTCTTCCTGAGAGGTACGTCGCTTTGTCCTCCTATAACCCTATGCACGTACGGCAGGCCGGGACATCCCGCATTACTGTTGCTTCTTTTGTGACAAACATGTAACCAGCAGGTTCAATGGTCTAACTGGAATCATGGGGGTAATATAAGTGGCGTTGCATGTAACTATGAGATCAGGTGATACCCGGGAAGTATTTCGGCGTATCACCGACCCATGAACAGAACGAAACGGAGGCACTTGCATGGATACCGGAAAGATCCTGATGGGAACAGCAATGCTCCTGCTCATGATCGGTCTCCTGGTCCATCCTGTGGGCGCTGCAAAAACCGGTGACCTGTTTTCGGTTGGGCAGGAAACAGTCATCGGAGGAGCAGGGCAGGCACCGGCTGGCAGCGACATGTCCTGCATAACCGGGCCGGGTTCCTCCGCCCCCGCCACGCACCCGTACGAACGATTGACCACAGCACCTGCGCATTCCGGGTCCATGATATTCCCGTGGATGACGGAATGGACGGTCTGAAAGGCATTTGAGCAGCACAATCCAACCATGCCCGGCAGGAGCGCATCCGCATGCAGCCATCCACCGGGAAAAACCCTGATACACATCCTCCAGGCTTCATGAGAAAAAGCCACCCCATACTTTTTTTTTAGATTCGGGAAGACTATAAAACATCACGAGCCGCAATCTCACGGGAATACTATTCTGAGACGGGCTGTGCCGGCGTATTGGGGGATCCCTGACCCTGTCGCGCCTTTACTTCAAAAGGGGTTCTGTTGAAATCCTGCAGGACCAGAATACCACCTTGTTCCTCAAACAAAAACCACCCTTTCCCGCAATTCCGGGTGACACCCCCCGCATTGAGCTTCCACTATCCGTGATGATGGGTTCGCTCTGACAGATGATCGGAAAAAGAAAATTTTAGGGGGCGCCCTGGTTGTTACCAGAGCGCCTCAGCTGAGTCGTCTTCATCTCTTCTTGTTCGCAGACCGCGCGACAATAAGGGACCCGATGATCCCAAGCGCTGCAATCGCGATCATCCCGGACAACGGGGATTTCTGAGTATGGGTCGGGATAGGAGTATAGGTAGCGAGTGTGCTCACCGTTGCTGTCTGGTTAATGGCATACGTGGGTTGGGGCTGGATGGGCACCGGGGTCGGGGTTGTCTGGGTTGTCGGGGCCGTGGCCGTGAGACGCACATTATCAATCCACCCGACCGCATACAGGCCCATTGTGCCATAATCGCCGACATTGCCTAGATAGACCCGGTTCATACCTGTAAGAGAAGACTGGGCAGTCGTATAGTAACTCCAGAGCGGTTGACCCGTCTGCTTGTTGGTGACGGTTTCGGTTACAATATTCGTATCATTATTATAATCAACTTCGACGTGGTAGGTAGTATTGAGCTGATACGTGACGGTAGGGCCGGAATAAGAGGACGTTTGTGGGTCACTGGTAACCTCATTCTGGATTGCACTCTGGGTAACGGTCTGAAGTATCATGATCAGACCATCGTTTGTGTGGGTAAATGCCGTAATAACATTTGGGCCTTTGTTGAAGTCCATATCGGTGCCGGTAAAGCCCATCCGGAACGTCGCGCCTTGATCCATTTGCATAATGATGACGTCGTACTCCAGCGTGAAAGATCCACCGTTGAAGTCGATCGGTGAAGAGTACGCATAATTGCCGGTGCTTGGCTCAATACCGAAATGGTACATCTCCTGGTTCGAATCCCAGTAATCAGATGAGGGATTGTTGGTCGTCCAGTGGGGATCGGTGACAAAATTACTCTGATAGAGTACTGCCTGTGTCCCCGAATCCGCCTGAACCGGGCATGTCAGGATGATGACTGCCACAGCCAGTATAAGTATCAGGAAAATCCGTTGTGGTTTCATGGAATTGATCTCCCGGTGAGTGTACACGAATTCTGATCACACGGATGTTCGTCCCGGTACGGGAACCGGGCACGGGAACATTCGCATGAGGTGTATTGTTATTATGCTTCACCGCCGTTCATAAAAATATCGACCCACCAGATGCCCGAGCCTTGCGGAAACACTATATTTATCTTCGAAATAAGGCAATATCATAGAGCAGTATCATTTTGCGATAGTAGTCTAGCGGCAGGACAGGAGCTTCCCAAGCTTCTAACCCGGGTTCGATCCCCGGCTATCGCATCAGTTGTTATGGACACGGAACCTGAACGCTGTGCAATGCGAATAATTGCAGAGAATACCAGTGGCGTTCTGCGGGATATAGCGACAGTGATTGCCGGACACGGGGCAAACATCCTCATGATAAACCAGGAGATCTTCGACTCCGGCCCGTACACCGGAATGGGAGAACTCTACCTTGAGTACGAACCGGGTCCCGACCGTGAACAGCTGGTGCGTGATCTTGAATCGATAAAGTCGGTCAGGGACGTGAAGAACTTCCAGCCGTTCGGCGATATCTTCGGTTCACGGGTGATTATCATTGGAGGTGGGGCACAGGTCGCTCAAGTCGCTCTCGGCGCCGTTAACGAAGCCGACCGGCATAATATCCGGGGAGAGCGGATATCGGTAGATACCATCCCCCTTGTCGGCGAACGGACGCTGGCTCTTGCCGTCGATGCCGTCTCGCGTCTCCCCCGTGCATCCATCCTTGTGCTTGCCGGGTCGATCATGGGAGGTGACATCTCCAAAGCGGTCGACCGTGTCCGGGAAGCCGGTATCCCGGTCATTGCGCTCAAGATGGCGGGAACCGTGCCCGAGCACGCCGACCTTGTGGTTACCGACCCGATCCAGGCGGGAGTGTTCGCCGTCATGCAGGTGAGCAGCAAGGCAGTATTCGATATCAACCGGGTCCGTGGCAGGGAATTTTAAATGGATATTATCGAGCGGGCGGTCTCGGTGCTGATGCATGACGGTCTCATCGTTTATCCGACAGACACCCTCTATGGCCTCGGGGCCGATGCCTTTTCTGACGAGGCCATAGAGAAAGTCTACGAGGCAAAGAAGCGGGATCTCGCAAAGCCGATCTCCATTGCAGTCTCCGATTTCGAGATGCTTGCCGCAGTCTCCCGTCTCGACAGCACGATGGAGGATTTCATTGAAAAATTCCTGCCCGGGCCGGTGACGGCGGTGGTGCCGGCACGGAAAACGATCCCGGAGATCCTGACCGGAGGTACAGGGATGATCGGCATCCGTATCCCGGCCCACGGGGTTGCCATCCAGATTATCGAACGATTTGATGCACCCATAACCGCCACGAGCGCAAACCTTTCAGGAGGAAAAGATCCGCAGACACCGGAAGAGTGCACGGTGCCACGCGATCTTCTCATCGATGGCGGAAGGCTCGCCGGGACCCCCAGCACAGTCGTCGATCTCGCTAAAAAGGAGATCATCCGGCGCGGCGTGGATGCAGATGCTATCGAGGCATTCCTGCGATCCTGCTGATACCGAGGCTGTCATCATGCTGCCGATCCGCCTGCGCGATTTTGTTGAAGATCCCGATGGCTGGATCTATGCGGTCTCCACCTACGACAATGAGCATGATGTCGGATGCGTGCTCCGGTATGTCCCGGAGAGCGGGGGGGAGCGGATCGCCCGGTCCGGCCAGCGGTACCGAAAATACGATTTCGAAGAGGCCTATGCCCGGATCGCACGTGAAAAGCCGGCATATGCAGGTCTTGTCCAGCGCATCCCTGTCGCCGACCTGCGCCGGGTATTAAAACCGGATTTGGAGATCTCCCGCATCGCCGCATCGCATAGCCGGGTCAAACGGCTTCTCAACCTGTTCCGGCTGCCCCCGGGTGCGATCGGCTGCACCGGGTCGCTCCTGTGCGGCCTTGAAAACGAGAGTTCGGATATCGATATGGTGGTGTACGGGAAGCACTGGTTTACCGCTCAGGCGCTTGTAAAACAGGGCATTGACGAGGGCAGGATCGAAGGCATGTCGCCGGAGATGTGGCGCAAGGTGTACGAGAAGCGCAAACCCGATATCCCCTATGATGTCTTTGTACTCCATGAGCAGCGGAAATGGAACCGGGGCCAGATCGAGGGCACCTATTTTGATATCCTGTATACGCGATCCTACGATAACCTTGAAAACGTCCCTGCCGGAAGAGGAGAGATCCTCGGGAAGGAGACTATTGTCGCAAAGGTGACCGATGCCTCGCTCGCGTTTGACAACCCGGCGGTGTATAGGGTGGAGCACAAATCGGTAAGCAGAGTCCTTTCGTTTACCCATACATACAGCGGCCAGGCTCTCGCAGGGGAGACGATTGAGGCCTGTGGGGTCGTAGAACAACACGGCACGGAACGCTGGCTCATTGTCGGGACAACCCGCGAAGCAAAAGGGGAATATATCGTGTCAAAGACGCTGCTTGGCGAGTAACTTATTTTTGTATATCCTCAAAATCCACAATTTTGTCCACAAATGCCGACATCTGGGAGAGGATCACGGGGTCCAGACCTTTTTCAACGCATAAAAATATTCCCGATACATCCGATATCTTCAGCTTGTTGACCACGAACTGGAGGAACTTTGACGCGGTGGCTGTTGGTATATGGATCATGAGCATGCTGACTGAGTCAAAGAGGATACATTTGCAGGGGGATGGAATCTGCTTGAGAAATTCTGTAATGGCAATTCCGAGGCCGGTCAGATCCGCTGGGTGATTGATATACCGGGTATGTGAGTCCGGATGCATGGTGCCCCCGGCGTAATGCGTGACCGCATCGATGACATAATACTGATCCGGGGTTATCCCTTCCTTTGCGTAGGATTTGACCAGTACCTGGCAGGGCTGGTTTAACGATATAATCAGGGGGGTGCATTTCCCGGTCAGGATTTTTTTTATCATCAGCAGATTCATGGTATTGATCGCCTGAGGAGCTGACAATAGGAGAAAGAGCTGAGTATCCGTCGAGAGATCAAGAGCCTGAGTGTCCTCCATACGCTCACTTCCCAACGAAAAATTCCCGGAACCTTTCTGGTATATCATCACGTTCTTCTGCGGCTGTGCTGGCAAGATCCTGCAGGGTTGCTGCCATGGTCATAATATTGTTGGACTGGAGCCGGATCTGCATCCGGATCTCTTCAGGGGTATAGTCGCCGGACCCGGCCTGCTGTTCAATCCGGCGAAGATTCTCCCCGGTCAGTTCGAGGGGTTTTTTGATCCGGAGAACAGACTCGTTCAGGTACGCAAGCAATGCGATTCTTCGCTCTTCTGCTTTTTTCCGGTCGCGGATATCGGTGAAACTTTCGATCAGGTACGCCTTTCCCGCAAGAGTTGCCTGTGCGACGGTTTTGAGGATAGGGATCCTTTCCCCGCTGGCAGACAGGAGTACACGCTCGGTGTTATGGAGCGGTGTGTTTAAATCGGTAATCGGGCATTGGCCGCAATGCGCCGGGCAGACGAAATCATGGCAGACTTTCCCGACAAATTTGTCCTTTTTGACGCCCAGCAGCGATTCGGCGTGGTCATTGGCATCGATGATGGTGTGCGTCTCCGGATCGATGATCAAAATACCGGTCTGGATCCGGTCAAAGACCATCTTGAATACATCTTCATGGGAGGCATCCTGTGCGGTACCGGAACGTTTTTTTGCGGTTTTCGCCATGTCAATAACCCACAAAATAGATCTGATGTTCCCGTTTATATACTCCTTATACCTGTTATCCCCCCTATTCATGGATAACCGGCAGGGAACAGCAGGATCCGGCAATTCTGCAAAGGAGGGAAAGATTACCGGCTGTTATCCCGCACGGCTTCTTATCCACCACACCCATCAACATTCCCGAGGATAGTTTTCCCGCTCCCTGCACCCGCCTCATTTCCGGACGAGCCGGGCAACAGCCACGCCTTTGGCCTGCGCCAGCATTCAACAATCTCCTCATACCATTCCGGCAGGGACTCCACCGACGGGACGAAGTGTAATTTATCGAGGATGTGCCGCATAATGGGCCGTGGCATCACTACCCGTACATCGTACCCCTGCGCAAGCCACTGCCGGATCAAAGCCTGGGTATTACCCCCGTTTTTGTTCCGGGATATGATGAAATGGAGATAGAGCCGGTGGTTCTCCCTGAGTTCAAGCCAGCCGGAATAGAGGGATTCGACAAATCCCAGTGCATCCCCTTCTGGTGTACCGGACTCGATTCGTTGTGCATGCATGGGTATCACTTCCTCTCGGGAGATACCTATCGTTTGCGGGAGATTACTTAAAGGTGCGGGTGAGGGCAGGGTGAAAGTAACACGTGACGGTAATTCTACACGAAATGCCGGTCTGCGCCATGCAGAAGACAGGGTTTCCCGGCGCTGGGGGGAGGGAGGTATCACCTGCCCCCCGCATTCAGGGTCAAAATCGCGAAACCGGGTTGTCACATGTACACGCAACTGTTGGATGTACATGTGACGGTTGGATGTACATCCAACTAAAACCGGGAAGCCCACGCCGGACGACCCGGGCAATGAGGGGACCGGAGGGGGATGATGGAGGGGGTGCCCCCTCCCCCTCATTTTCGAAAAACAGGTAGCACCCCCCTCCCCCATCATATGCATGATGGACACAACAGGTCTGATCCGGACGGTTGGATCGCGGAGGCCGAACAGGGTTTCTCATGGGACGCATGGTAGGAGTCATCAGGAAAATTCAGCCAGCGATCCCAACGGAATGCGAAAAAAAACGGACACTAACAACTTTATAAACCGAGCCATATACGAATAATCTGAACATGAGACGTGGTACTGCGGGGTTCTGCAGGGAACAGGCTCTTTCTGAAGTGATCGGGTTTGTGCTAATTATCGGGATCATTATGGCCGCATTCTCCCTGTACCTGGTTTATGGTGTACCGGTAGAGGGGCGTGAGAACGAGATCAACCACATGAGTTCAATCAATGACCAGTTCGTCAGTTACAAGATCGGTATTGATTCACTCGTGACAAACCTGCAGGAGAACATTGCGATGAGCACTACGTTTCCCTTGGGGACTGCAGGGCAGACCGCACAGGGTAGCACCAGCATCATCCCGGTCCTCCAACCGGTGGGATCAAATGGTGCACTCGCAATAAACCAGAGAACGGTGACACCGGAAGTCTTCACGGTATCCTCCACATCCTATATAACCAATACAACAGCAATGGTATCCGATTCCCCGCTCGCTATCTCCACTTCAACACAGCATGTATACCTGAATGCACCCACACGACTCCTGATCAATATAACTACAACGAACGCTTTCTGGAACAACACGTATCCCGGAGGCATTCAGATAGGAGGGAGCGGGTGGAATGAGACGGTCAATATTACTCCAAACATTGGTGATTGCCTGAGTGGTTCATCGAGTGGTAACAATGTGACCTATCTGTCCAATTGTTATGGATCTGACATCACAATGACCGTGGTGAAAAACGGGGTCACATCCTTGAACCGGGCTGTCGTATATTCCAATATCAATCCCAACACGCAGTATTCGGTCAACATTCTTGATGCTGCATATGGCCTGCAGTCTTTCATAACGTATCCTGCGACAATTACTTATTCAAAATATGATCCTGGCAGTCAGCTGACCACTGCCACCGCTACTGGCCAGTACGCATACCAGACTCAGGCCAATTACAGTTATTCTGTCCTGCTCGGCTCTCTTGAATACGCTACCAACAACAATTACTGGATCCCCCAGACCTACTATTATCAGATGGGGGGCGTATTTCTCTCCCAGTCTGACGGGATCACCTACAAACTTCCCCCGGAAATCACCTTCACCAACAACGGGAACGGGAACATAACGGTGAATATCGTTGCAATTGCTTTCAATCCCTCGAATTATGGTGTGATCGGTGGCAGCAGCCCGGCGCAGGTCCTGACATCGCTGAATTCTGATGCAGGTACCCTTCCCTATGCCCCGATCAGTCTTAACACATGGAACGCAAGCATCAATATTACTACCCCGGATCCCAATGCAGCCATCATGTGGGCAGCATACCTGAATGCGGCAGCAAACCAGACTGCAGGAATTCCCGCCACCTCGTTTTCTGCGGGAAATACTACCACAGGGAGTTACATCTGGCTGCCGGGAGGGACTGACGGGAACCCGCATATCACCCTCATTGTGAAAACTGCAAACCTGTCCGCGAGTATACAGAGTGTGGCAAGTACATGAGAAATAACCGCAGGATACAGGACCGTGGCGCATCTGAAGTTATCGGGACGGTCCTGTTGATCTCGATTGTAGTGCTTGTAGCTTCGATTGTAGCTGTGGCTGTTCTCTCCCAGCCACAGGCACAAAAGATTCCTTCGGTGAGTGCTCTTATTTCGAACCAGAGCCAGATTGTCTATATCAAGCATGATGGTGGGGACTCCCTGGCAAATGGAACCTATGAGATCCTGGTGGACGGTACTGATGTTACCTCCAGTATCAACACCCCTTCAACATGGTCAATCGGAGATACGCTTACCTATACCAAACCAGGGACCACCCCCCCATCGACTGTGCAGATCGTATACACAGGTGCAGGATCCCCGACTGTTATTGCCGCGTCTTATTTCGGGATGATCTCAGCCGCCGGAAGCGTTACCGTTACCCCCACTTCCACGCCGACGATATATTACAATATAACTGCATCTGCATCGGCTGGCGGGGGCATCTCCCCGTTTGGCACAGTCGCCGTTATGAGCGGCGCCACCCAGACGTTTACGATCACACCGAACTATGGATATTCCATTGCCAATGTACTCATCGATGGTTCTTCTGTGGGAAGCGTTTCATCGTATACGTTTACAAATGTAACGACAACTCATACCATTGCCGCTTCCTTTGCAACCAGCTCCAACACGATCACGGCATCCGCAGGAACTGGTGGTTCCATATCCCCATCGGGTTCCGTGAATGTTGCCTTCGGCAGCAACCAGACTTTCACTATTTCGCCGAATACGGGGTACTCCATTACCGGTGTGCTGGTTGATGGCTCTTCAGTGGGTAGCGTTTCATCGTATACGTTCACAAATGTAACGGCAACTCATACCATTGCCGCTTCCTTTGCAATCAATACCTACACGATCACTGCATCCGCAGGAAATGGTGGTTCTATATCCCCATCGGGTTCCGTGAATGTCGCTTATGGCAGCAATCAGACTTTCACTATTTCGCCGAATACGGGGTACTCCATTACCGGTGTGCTGGTTGATGGCTCTTCAGTGGGTAGCGTTTCATCGTATACGTTCACAAATGTAACGGCAACTCATACCATTGCCGCTTCCTTTGCAATCAATACCTACACGATCACTGCATCCGCAGGAAATGGTGGTTCTATATCCCCATCGG